>Ga0210006_1000382_pt1 | contig 35707 bp, 37 predicted proteins | sample CryGey02umfilter_2_FD_185452 | JGI IMG/M metagenome (GOLD analysis project Ga0210006, IMG submission 185452) | Groundwater microbial communities from aquifer in Utah, USA - Crystal Geyser 4/10/14 0.2 um filter (SPAdes) (version 3) | ecosystem: Environmental > Aquatic > Deep subsurface >... | reverse complement strand
TTTCCAAGATTAATATTCGTTATCAGGGTCGTCCGAGACTAGGACGTTGATAGGCACTAGGTGAATGCCAAGGTGTACTAATTACCCGAGCACTACGGAAACATAGAGTTGTGTTTCTATGCAAGAAAAACTTACGATTGATTTTATTTTTACTTGATTGAATACGAACAGAACTTATTAAAAATAGGTACAAAGTCTGGGTGCTTTTTGAGACGAGGGTCCGCCCGATCCCATCCCGAACTCGGAAGCTAAGCTCGTTATCGCCGATGGTACTCGCAAGGGGAGAGTAGGCCAGCGCTCAGACTTTGTACCTATTTTTTTATTGTCAAAATTTGTAATTAGCTATAGAAATAAGTATAATAGATATACTTATTTTTTTATTGATAAATATATGGGAGAAGGTAAAAGTGGAGGAGAACAATATGATGTTCATGTGAAAGTGTATGAGGATAGAAAATTTAAAGGTGATAAAAGAGAAAATAAGAATCATTTAGCTAAATTAGTTAAAGAAACGTGTTATGATACATGGAATTCCTTTTGGGCCGTAAAAGGGTGGCCTGAAAGGTATTTGACAGGAGAAAATAAAGACAATCTTGATAGATTTATTGATAATATTGTCCAATATTTAGGTCATTCACGCTATGCAGATGATTCATCTTATACATATGATGTATTAACGAGGTGTCCTGATAAATATTTAACTGATGAAAATATTTTAAACAAATTGATTGATAGTCTTATTAAAGATCACCGCCGTTTATGTTGGATAATAAAAGAATATGGAGAGAAGTATTTAATTAAAATAATCGATAGATTTGAACAGACCAAAGATAAAAAAATAATAGTAGACTTTTTACTTAACGTTTTACCAAAAGACAAATTATCTTTAGTTCCAGATAGTATGTTTGAAACTTTATTGGAAGGTGAGAATTTAAGACAAATTTTTACTGAAGTAGGATTTTTTAAGAAAACTACAATAGAACCAGAGTGGATAGCTCAATTTAGAACAAGAGGCAGAACAGATATAGTAGAAAAACTAAGAGAAGTGGCTGAAAAAATGAAAAATAGCTTTTCAGGAAATAAGGGTGGTTTATCTCTTGCTGATATTGGAAATAATGGAGAACTTTCTTTGGTAGATGATGAATCAAAAAAAGGCCAAGTTGATTAAATTGGATTTCGTTTGACTTCCCACTCCCAAAATAGGTATAATACATATGCCTATTTTTTATTAATTTTTTTATGGAACCAGTAAGAGGACAACATAGTCATGGAGGAGATGTGGGTTTTGCTGAACCTGAAAAGAAAGAATATGTAGAAGGTCTAGATGAGTCTGTAAAAGATGAATACGTTGAAGGATTAGAAATTGAAGAATCTGAGACAGAGGATTCTTCTCCAGAAGTTGAGGAAGACCCATATACTAGAGATGTGAAAATGTCTTTGGGGGCACAGATGGAATACTCTGGTCTAAAAGGTTTTGACGATAGCAAGAGCATCGAAGAAAATTTGGAAATTCTAAGAGAGCATTCCCCTGATAAATATGATATTTATATAGAATATACTTTTAATAAACTCATATCTTGTCCAGCTATTTCTTTGGAAGTCAAAAAAACATTTGATTGGCAGATCAGAATAGGCCATGGCCGAAATTCTAGAAATCTAGGAGCAATCAATACAGACTTGCGTGCCATTCTTTCTACATCGGATAATTTTGATACAGTACCTATAGAATATTTTCAAAGTTTAGTTGATGAACTTTTTTCTTCTATCGATAATTTGAGAGAACAAAGAAGAAGAAAACCAAAAAAATCTAGGAAGCCTCTCAATGCAGGAAAATATCTTGGTTTGTTGTTGTTTAATATTTTGCAAAGTGGTTCTGAGAAAAAGATTCCAAAAGATCTGTGGAATAAATTGCTAGGAGAGGTCGCCTATGAAGGAAAAGGAAAAGAACTCAAAAAATGTATAGAAACTTTGTTGCAACGTGATGAAACAAGCCCCTTGTTGGAAGGGTTTGTAAAAGATTTTTTTTCTAGTAAAAATAGTAAGGAGGAAAAACTCAGAATGTGGAATTTGTTGGTTGGCCAACCTGAAAAGTTTAGGTCTGAATCTTTAGTGACAGAGTGTACTTGGAGATTGGTGGGTGATTTTGCTGGAGACTGGGATTTTTTTCAAAAAGTTATTTTGAAAAATTATTCTAAAAATAATTATTATAGACTTTTGGCTGATTATTATGTAAGAAGATCTCTTCGCTTTCCAGATATTCTGAAAGAATTAAGTCGTTTGTTTTTAGAGGGTCCTGAGGATAATATTATTACTGTTTTAGGTCCAGAAATATTAGGATTTCTGATAGATTTTGTGTCTGTCAGAGTCTCTGATGCCGAAGAGTTTTTGAAAAAGTATTGTCGACGTGAATCTCTTCTTATTTCAAAGGAACAATTAGCTAAGATTGTTAACAAAATAGCAGAATATAGTAAAACAGCCAAAGATGTATTGTCTGATCATGAAATAATTAATTCTGGGAAATTAGGTCCAGATGAAATTCAGATATTATTAAAATCTGTGGTCCTCGATGCTAGCATATCAGCTAAAGCTTTTGAAAAAATTGTTACTGATGATAACTTGCAAAAACTTAGGAAAAAAGAATATTTAACTGAATTATTGAAAAGAGTAATAGAAAATGAAGTTGTTGAAGTTATGTTGTATCGTAGACTTTATGAAATTGTAGAAAGATCAAAAAATGCGAAGTCAATTCATCCTATGGTCATTGAGTATGTTAATTATCATTTAATAAATAATCCTCCGGATAGCTCTTCTAGTGCTGGAAGAATTTTTAATCAGCTTTCAGATAAAGGAATCTTGATGAAGAAGACGGGTACAGAATTGATTAAAAAGATTGGAAATGATCCTTCTGAAATGTCTATTTTTATACAATCTTGTAGTATCGATAGTTTACGAGAATATGCTGGTCTCATAATGGCTAGAATGCAACAATATGGATTTCAAGATAGTATTAAGGACCGTATAGGTCGTGAGAGATCAAAAATTTTAGTGTCAGTTGTAGGGGGAGGGCTTTCTATTTCAAAGGGAGGTTCAGAAGGTGGGTTGTCCATGATAGAAGATATTGAACAAGCAGATAAAAGTGTTATAAACGAACCAAGTACAGAAGTTGTAGAAAAATCAAAACTAGGTTTATTAGCAAAATTTAAAAAGTTATTTTCTAGAAATAAAAAAAATTAAATTAATTATATGGAAGAAAATTTTGAACAACACACAATCGAGTTCTTTTTTAAGAAATTTGGGGTTACTGACCCTGATCAAAAAGCTAAATTATTGCCTCTAGTGACAGATGTCATCTATGAGTACAATATGCATGTGGTTAAATTTGAAAAAGAACAAGACGAAAACCGTAAGTCAGCTTTGGTTGCTGATTTGCAAGAAATTGAAGCAAAAATAGCAAATATTTTTACAAAAGAATCTGAGTAATTATTTCTCTAGTTTTTTTCAGTTTTTTGAGGTAATATTTTATTTTTATCAAGGAGGAATTTTAAATTTTTATTTTTATGGCATTATCACATAGACCAGTTGCTCTTATTGTTTTGGATGGATATGGCATTGCTCCTTCTAGCAACTCCAATAGTATTTCACTTGCTAAAACACCTTTTTTCGATTCACTTCTTGCACATTATCCATCCATGTTGCTCAATGCATCAGGACTTAGTGTTGGTTTGCCACGTGGTGAAGTGGGAAATTCAGAAGTAGGCCATGCGACGATTGGTTCTGGTATTTTGCGTTATCAGAGTTTACCTAGAATTGATAGATCTATTGCTACGGGCCAATTTTTCAAAGATCAAGTATTGGTTGAAGCTTTCAAAAAAGCAAAAAAAACTAAAGCAAAAATACATTTTGTTGGACTTATTGGAAATGGTGGAGTACATTCTTCGGGGGAACATCTGGAAGCTCTTATTAGTTTTGCCAAATCAATGAAAATGAAAAAAAATGTTTTTATACATGCTTTTATAGATGGTCGTGATACAGCACGAGATTTAGGTAAACAGTTTGTCGAGCAATTATTAAATGTTTGTAAAAAAGAAAAAGTCGGAGAAATTGCTTCTATTGGTGGGCGTTTCTTTGGTATGGATAGAAATAATAATTGGGATAGAATTGCTAAGGCTTATAATGCTATTGCCAAAGGGGAATCTGACTATATTTTCAAGGATCCTATAGAAGCTATTTCAGAATTTTATTCTAAAGAAATTTATGATGAAGAGATGCCACCTTTTGTAATGGTAGATAAAAAAAATAGGCCTGTTGCGACAGTAGATGATGGTGATGTGGTCGTATTTTTCAATTTTCGTGCTGACAGAGCTAGACAACTTACAGAGGCTTTTGTGACTAAAGAGTTTAAAGAATTTGAAACTATAAAATATGAAAATCTAGATTTTATTACTTTTGCTGAGTACAAAAAAGGTTTGCCTGTAAAAGTACTTTTTCCTCCAGAAATTATTGCTAATCCTATTGCCAAAGTCGTGAGTGATTTCAATTTGAAACAAATGCATATTGCTGAAACTGAAAAGTATGCCCATGTTACATTTTTTATGAACGGAATGACAGAAGAACCATTTGTAGGTGAAGAAAGAATACTTATTCCTTCTCCAGATGTCATTTCATATGATCAAAAACCTGAGATGTCTGCTCCTATTGTGACTCAAAATATTATAAAATCTCTAAAGGCTGATATACACGATTTTTATGTAGTAAATTATGCAAATCCTGACATGGTCGGACATACAGGTAACCTACAAGCCTGTATACAAGCCGTAGAGGCTGTAGATCAAGCTTTGCAGAAGGTTGTAACAGAAATACTGAAACGTGGCGGTACAGCCTTTGTGATGGCTGACCATGGTAATGCGGAAGAGCTCAGGAATCCTTTAACAGGTGAAATTGATAAGGAACACAATAATTATCCAATACCTTTTATTATTGCTTCAAATAGTCTTGATGGACAGGCTAATCCAGATTTGAAGAGTATTGAAATGCCATATTTATCTCCAGTTGGAATCTTGGCTGATGTGGCTCCAACTATTTTGACCCACATGGGGTTGGATGTACCAGCTGAGATGACGGGAACAAATTTGTTTTGATGAGTAACGTGGAATGAATATTTTTTTAAAATAAAACGACTTCGTAAATTGAAGTCGTTTTTTGTTTTAATGTTTTAATGTTTTAATGTTTTTATTTTTCCAGAACCAATATACTGCCCAAATTATAAAAGGCAAACTAAGGAGTTGTCCCATACTAAGTGGAAAGTGAAATAGTATGAATCTTTCTTTGAAAAATTCTAGTAAAAATCTGCTAGAAAAATATAATAGCAAAAATAAATTTGTGATAAAATATTGTGGTATATTTTTATATTTTTTATAGATAAAATAAATTATTCCAAAAATTACCAAAGCCGTAAGAGATTCATACATTTGACTGGCGTGACGTAAAATCATTTCACCATTGTCAGCTTTTGGAAAATAAATACCCCAAGGCATGTCTGTCTGTTTTCCAATAATTTCCGAATTAAAAAAATTACCAAGACGAATGAATACTGCGAGTAGTGGAATTGGAATTATCAATAAGTCGAAATATTTTTTGATATCTATTTTTTTCACTTTTTGATAAATAAGTAGTGTCAAAATAATACCAATTGTCATGCCGTGACTAGCTAGACCTCCATGATTGATCATAATTATTTCTCGTGGATGAGCTAGAAAATAATCAAGATTGTAAAAAATAATATGACCAAGTCGTGCGCCAATAAGTCCACCGATTACTAACCAAATGCTAAGATCATAGACAAGATCAATAGAGTAATTTTTTTCTTTGAATAATTTGTGGTATATAGCAACAGCAAGGATTATACCTATTGTGAGAAATAATCCGTACCATCGAATAGTGATAAAACCAGCGTGAAAAAGTATTGGATTGAGTGTATTTATAAACATATTTTTATTAATTAATTTAAGCTGATTATAGATAATAAATTATAGCCTGTCAAACTGTGATTATCTATCCACATAAGAACCCTTGTAAAGAATTTCAAATATTGTTATAGTCTTTCTTGATTTTACCATTAACTATAAAACTATGTCTTCAGACGAAAACTACCTATTAGTCAAAGCCGCATTGCTCGGTCACGTACGTGAACTTTTTGAAGAAATAGAATCTGAATTAGCTCGTTTTCATGAAGAAAAATTTGCCATGCTCGAAGATGCATTAGAGGAGGCATCTGATACTGAAGAACTACAAGTAGCCTTTACTCAGTGGTTCAATGACCAGGCAGAAGATCTTGATCTTGGTTATGAACTAGATGAAGTTTGGAACAATGCTTTGGATGATTTGGATTTGGACATGTAATTTGGATTATTGAAATAAAGTACAAGAAGTGATACTATTTAGGTAGTATCACTTTTTATTTAAAAAATATTATGACAACTTACAAACAATTTGGATTTCAAAATACCAAGAAAATGTACGCAGAAGCACTTAAGAAAAATTATGCACTGCCAGGCTACAACTTCAACAATATGGAACAATTGCAGGCAATTTTGTCTGCTTGTTTGCAAACACAAAATTCAGTAGTACTTCAAGTTTCACGCAAAGCTTATGAATATATGGGAGGAGAACTTATCTCTCATATGGTTTATGGTGCTATGCAAGAGATGAAAGCACAAGCTAAGAAAATGAAATTGAAACCAATCACAGTAGCTCTTCATCTAGATCATGGCGATAGTTATGAACTTTGTGTGTCAGCTATCAAAAATGGTTTTTCTTCGGTGATGATTGACGGATCACATTTTGATTATAAAGAAAATGTAAAATTAACAAAAAAAGTTGTTAACTTTGCTCACAAATATAATGTAACTGTTGAAGGTGAACTTGGTGTGTTGGCTGGAGTAGAGGATTATGTTTCCGCAGAAGAAAATATTTATACTAGACCAGAAGAAGTAGAAAATTTTGTTGGTAAGACCGGGGTAGATTCTTTGGCTATTGCGGTTGGTACTTCTCATGGTGCTTACAAATTCAAGCCAGGGCAACATCCAAAAATAAGATTAGACATTTTACGTGCTGTTGAAAAAAAACTAAAGAATTTTCCAATAGTTTTGCACGGTTCATCTTCTATTCCACAAGATGCTATAAAAAAAATAAATCAATATGGAGGTAAGATGCCAGATGCAATTGGTATTGATAAAAGACAAGTCAGAGAAGCTGCCAAAACACCTGTTTGTAAGGTAAACATTGATTCTGATAGTCGTGTTACTATGACAGCTTCTATCCGTGAGACTTTTGCCAAGAGTCCTGAGGCTTTCGATCCTAGATTTTATCTTGGTAAAGTTAGAGAAGATTTGGTGAAGATGTATGTAAAGAAGAATATTGAAGTGTTGGGTTGTGGCATTAAATTGAAATAAATTAGAAAATTTCCCCTCCTAATAGGAGGGGCTAGGGGAGGTCTTTAGTATAATAAGACGTTTTATCTTGGTAAAGACCCCCTCTAACTCCCCCTAATAGGGGGAGAATCAATTAAGATATTTGACAAAACAATATCAAAAAAAAGACTAAAATTAGTCTTTTTTTGTTGTTATCCCCAAAACTGTATACAAAAAAGTTGACAGTTTTTATATTATAAAATATACTTAAATTAGCAAAAATATGGATATAAATCTTCTCAAAAAAATAGGATTTTCTGACAAATCAGCCAAGGTATACTTGGTTCTTCTTGCTTTAGGTCCAAGTTCTGTTCGTAAACTTTCAGAAAATCTGGATATGAATAGAGGTCAAGTCTATGAAGTTCTCAAAGATTTACAAGAAAAGGAAGTTGTAAGGTTTTTTAAGGAAGAAACTAAACAACTTTTTGTAGCTGATGATCCTGATAGTTTGAAAAAAATGGTAGACAAAAAACAACAAGAATTGAAAATAATAAACAAAAATGTCGATAGAGTAATTCCAGAATTACAAGCTTTGTATAATTCTGGTGGTCATAGACCTGTCGCCAAATATTTTAAGGGTGAAAATATCAAAGATATTTTAGAAGATGTCTTACTTGTCTGTGAAACTTTTGAGGACAAAATGTATCGTGTTTATTCGGCCGAAGGAGTACGTGAACATTTATACGAAGATTTTCCTTCTTTTAGTGATGCTCGCATTGCCAAAAATATAGCCGTCAAAGTCATTGCTATGGGTAAAGGTGGTGAATTGCGTGGACTCGACGAAAGAAAGTGGCTCAATCAAGATAGTGAAACCCCAACTTATATTTTTATTTATCCAGGTAAAACTGCTTATATATCTTTTGATGCCAAAGGTAACTTGGTTGGAGTAATTATTGAAAATCAAGGTATTAGTGAGACACAGAAGATGATATTTGATCAGGTTTGGAAAACTTTGTAAAACTGCTATGTTTATAATAGATTTCGATGATACATTATTTGATACTCAAAATTTTAAAAAAGAATTAGCATATAGTTTAAAAAATATAGGAGTAGATGAAAAATTGTTTTGGCAGACTTACAAAGAAGCAAGAATGTTGCCAGATAGAAATTTTTCTTATTCATTTGAAAGGCATGCTGATATATTGGAAAAGAAAAATTTCAATAAAAAACAAATTTTGGAAAATCTCAATGAAGTTAAATCAAAAATAAAAAAATTTCTTTTTCCTGATACTAAAATTTTCTTGGAATATTTGCAAAGTTTTCATCAAGAACTGCATCTACTCAGCTTAGGAGACAAAGACTTCCAAGAAATAAAAGTAAATAATTGTGAAATAGAAAAATATTTTGATCAATTATTTTTCTTGGGTAAATTAAAGGAAATGGTTGTAAAAGAAATTTCTGAAGGTAGGCAACAAGAAAAAATATTTTTTATTGATGATAAAATAGAGGAAGCTCTACAGATAAAAAGATTTTTCCCAAATATGCAAATAATATTAAAACAATCCCAAAATTTTTCTGAGGAAGAATACAAAAAAAGTGGATTAAAATATTTTAAAACTTTAACAGAAATAAAAGAATATGTCACAAGTAAACTTAAATAATGTAGGAGTTGTAATCTTGGCTGCAGGCAAAGGTACTCGTCTCAATTGTACTGATAGACCAAAAGTTATGTTGGAAATTGGAGGCAAACCTATTGTCAGCTATATTGTAAATACTTTAGAAAAAATGGGATTGAGCAAAGAACAAATTGTTTTAGTTGTTGGTTTCAAGAAAGAAATAGTAGAAGATTATTTTGGAGATAAAGTGTCTTATGCAGAGCAAACAGAGCTCTTAGGTACTGCTCACGCTGCTTTTACTGGTATCAAAAAGTTACCGGAAAATATTGAAAATGTTTTGGTGTTGGCAGGAGATGATAGCGCTTTTTATACAGCAGAGACTTTGGAAAAATTTATGAGCAATCATATCTTGGGTGGTAATAAAGTATCTCTTTTGACTGCCAAAGTAGAGAATCCTTTTCAACTTGGTAGAATAGTACGACATGAAAATGGTGATGTGGAGATTATTGAAAAAGAATATTTGACAGAAGAACAAGAAAAAATAAATGAGATTAGTACTGGTACTTTTTGTTTTGATAGATATTGGTATGAAGATATGTTCCCAACTATGCCAAAATTACGTAAGCTTGGAGAATATGGTCTCCCAACGGCTCTGGCAATGGTAAGAGACAAAAAAGAAAAATATGATATTGTGATATTAGAGAATCCTCAAGAGTGGTTTGGTATAAATACTTTGGAACAGTTGGAAGAGGCGAAGAAAAGATTGAACCAATAATCTAATTAATTAATAAAAATCATATGTGCGGAATTGTCGGTTACATTGGCAAAAAAGAAGCTTTACCAGTCTTGATCAAAGGGTTGCGTCGTTTGGAATACCGTGGTTATGATAGTGCTGGTGTAGCTATTATTGAAAATTCTAATATCAAAAGAATCCGATCAGTTGGTCGTATAGATAATTTGGCTGACAAATTAAAAAATGAAAAATTTGAAGGACATGTGGGAATTGCTCACACTCGTTGGGCTACCCATGGTGGTGTGACTGAAGAAAATGCACATCCTCATTTTGGTTGTGATGAAAAACTTGTGATTGTTCATAACGGTATTATAGAAAATTATCGTGAGATAAAAAAAGATTTGGGTGAAAAACACAACTTCAAAACAGAAACTGATACTGAAATTTTGGCACACTTAATCGAAAATAATTATACTGGTGATTTACGTTTGGCCGTAGAAAAAGCTTTGTCTTTGGTGCGTGGTACTTATGCTCTCGTAGCCATACATAGTGATCATCCAGATACTATTGTGGCAGCACGTCTCGGTAGTCCACTTGTCGTAGGAGTAAACACTGACAATGGTAGTGATGAGTTTTTTATTGCTAGTGACGCTTCACCAATTTTGGCTTATACCAAAAAAGTAATTTTCTTGGACGATAATGAAGTATTAGAAATTAATGGCGGTAAGATGAATACCTTTAATATCAAAGATGAAATTGTCCAAAAAAATATTGAAGAAATAGAATGGGATGAAGCCGAAGCCCAAAAGCAAGGGTTCCCTCATTTTATGCTCAAAGAAATTTTTGATCAGCCAAGAGTTTTTGTGGATGCAATTCGTGGTCGTTATGATCTCAAAAATGGAATTTCTTTTTTGGGAGGACTCAACATGACAGAAGAAGAAATGCATAATATTAATAAAATAATGATTATCGCTTGTGGTACGGCTTCTTATGCTGGTATGACTGGAAAATATGCTTTTGAACGTTTGGCAGGTATTCCAACAACTGTGGAAGTAGCAAGTGAGTTTCGTTATAGTGATCCGATTGTTGACGAAAATACTTTGGTTTTCGTACTTTCACAATCTGGTGAAACGGCAGATACTTTGGCAGCTTTGCGTGAAGCCAAGCGTAAAGGTGCTTTTGTGCGTGGTGTAGTCAATGTCGTGGGATCAAGTATTGCTCGTGAAACTGAGGGGGGAACTTATATTCATGCCGGTCCAGAGCTAGCGGTAGCTTCTACCAAAGCTTATACCAATACAGCTGCAGTACTCTTACTTTATGCTTTGCAATTCGGACGTCTCAAAAGAACTAGTCTGGCAACAGGTGAAAGAATTTTGAAAGCATTACTTGAAATTCCAGAAAAAATGGAAAAGATTTTGGCAGAAAGTGATAAAATAAAAGTCATTGCGGAAAAATACAAAGATACCAAGAGTATGATGTTTATTGGACGTGGTGTGAACTATCCTGTGGCTTTGGAAGGAGCACTAAAACTAAAAGAAACATCTTATGTTCACGCTGATGCTTTCCCTGGTGGTGAGCTAAAGCATGGTCATATCGCCTTGCTTAGTACTGACTTCCCAATATTTGCTATCATGACCAAAGATCAACTCTATGATAAGATGAGAAGTAATGTAGAGGAAATAAAAGCTCGTAAAGCTCCAATAATTCTTATTGCAACAGAAGGTGATGATGGTGCCAAAGATTTGTCTGAAGATATTATCTATGTACCAGAAACTATGGAATTATTAGAACCACTTTTGAATAGTGTAGCTTTGCAATTGTTTGCTTATCATACAGCGGTGGCTTTGGGAAGAGATGTGGATAGACCTCGTAACTTAGCGAAGTCTGTCACTGTCGAGTAGTTTTATTTGTTTTGATAATTTAGTATTTTAAATATGAGCTTACAAGGCCTACAAGGCTAACGAGGCTTACAATTTTTCTGTGTAATTTATTACAATCATTTTAAATCAGTGTTTTATGAAAAATGTTGTTACAATTGGTGGAGGAAATGGTACAGCTATTACAGTCAATGCTTTGAAAAAATTTATTTCTCAGATAAATTTGTCTGTTGTTGTTGGTATGAGTGATTCTGGAGGATCTAGTGGTCGGTTGCGAAAAGAATTTGGTGTATTGCCTCCAGGAGACATTATGCGTGCTGTGTTATCACTTTCACCCTATGATTATTTACTGCTCAAAAAGATTTTTTATAAAAACAGATTCAATAATTTAGAAAAATTAGAGGGGCATAATCTTGGTAATTTATTTTTGACTTTGACTTCTCAATATGGTGATTTTATGTCAGCCCTACGTGCATTTGAACAGTCTGTAGAATCTATGGCACATGTCTATCCCAATACTTTGGAAATAAACAATCTTGTAGCAGAGCTAGAAAATGGAGATATCATATTTGGTGAAAATGAGATAGATGAACCAAATTACGACAGAGATTTGAAAATAAAAAAAGTCTGGTCTGAAAAAGAAAACTCAAAAGAGTCTCCAGAAATTTATGTGGAAACTAAACAAGCTTTGGAAAAGGCTGATTATATTTTTTTAGGACCTGGGGATCTCTACACTAGTATAATTGCGACTACATTGCCAAAAGGATTCAAAGAAACTATAGAAAAATCAAAAGCAAAAATAATTTATATTTTTGGTAATATTCGCCATTTAGATGGAGAGACTGGACCTAAGACTTTTAGTGAAGCCGTTTTAGCTTTGGAAAGTTATTTGGGTAGAAAAATTGATTTGGTAATTTATGATAATCATAAGTTGAATCAAGATGAAAAAAAGAAATATAAAATACGTGGTTGGGAACTTGTTCCTTGTGATAAAGAAAATTTATTAGATAATGAAATTTGGGAAGTTGATTTTGAAAAGGCTGGAGGTGGTCTAGCACCTGATAAATTGGTAGAACCATTTGGAAAAATTATGGGTTTAAAATAAAGTTATGGAAATACAAAAAAAAGAAATTAATAATGTCCAAGCTTTAAAGTATTTTGTAGAAAAAGAGGGTAAGGAAGTAGCACGTGCTTATATTTATATTATAAAAAATGATTTGCATGATGATCCTTATGGACTTTTGGAAGATTTATATGTTGATGAGGATTATCGTGGACAAGGTTTGGGTACTGAGTTGTTGAAAAAGACAATAGCAGGTGCAAAAGAAGCTGGTTGTTACAAATTTTTGGCCACAAGTCGTAAAGAACGAGAAGTAGTACATGGCTGGTATAAAAAAAATGGTTTTGAAGAACATGGTCTTGAATTTAGAATAAATTTTTTTTAATAATTTGATTTATGAATCTATACGAATTTGAAGGTAGAGAATTGCTAGAAAAACATGGTATCATAATTCCTGTGGGAGAAGTCGTCAGACGTGGCGATAATATTGCTGATGCTTACAGAAAGTTGGGATTAGAAGAAGTTGTCGTTAAAGCTCAAGTACTCTCTGGCAAACGTGGTAAAAATAATGGTATTAAATTTTGTAGTAATTTAGAAGAAGTAGAAAAAGCAGTTGATGAGATTTTCAATATGTCTATTTGTGGGCAATATGTAGCTTCTATTTTGCTAACTGAAAAAATAAATATCGAATCAGAAAATTATTTATCTATCACTTACGATACAAACAAGAAACAACCTGTATTAGTTTTTAGCTCGGAAGGTGGTATGGATATTGAAGATGTGGCTGAAGACAAAATTTATAAAAAACTTTTGGATATTAGAGAAAAAGAATTAGCAGGGAATCTAGAATTACCTGCAGAATTTTTGGAAACGGCCAAGAGTCTGTGGAATTGTTTTCTCTCAGAAGACACTCGTCTGGTAGAAATAAATCCACTTGTCAAAACAACTTCTGGTGAAATAATGGCGCTGGATGCCAAAGTGGCACTAGACGACGATGCTTTTTATCGTCACAATAAAGAGGCTCAAGAACGCGCCAAAGAAAAAGGACTAGATTCTGGTACTATCACTGATTGGGATTTGTTTGAATCTCGCACGATGCTTTGTCGTCCGGCGACTGAGCGCGAAATTGCTGTGCAAGAGATTGATAAAGGTGAAAAATATTATCAAGGTACGGCCGGCAAGTATATTGAATTAGAAGGTGATATTGCGCTTATCTTGAATGGTGGTGGAGCTAGTATTGCTAACATGGACGCTCTCAAAAAAGTCGGATTAGAACCGGCCAATTATACTGAATACTCTGGCAATCCTCCTCGTGAAAAAGTATATGCACTTACTAAAATTGTTTTGTCTAAACCGGGTATCAAAGGGTTGTGGATGTGTGGTGTTGTCGCCAACTTTACCAATGTGGAAGAAACTTTCAAAGGCATTGTAGATGCACTCGACGAAATCAAACCGACTTATCCAATTGTCGTACGTCGTGCTGGACCTCATGACAAAGATGGAATGAAACTGTTGGAAGATTGTGCTAAGAGAAATAATTTGAATATAAAAATTTTTGGTAAAGAAACAAGTATGAGTGATACTGCTCAAGTTTTGGCTGATATGATTAATATATAAATAATATGAATTATAAGAAATATTTAAAAATTTTAGTTATAGTTTTTGTTTTTTTGTCTATCACAGAATTTTTTGTTGGTTTTCCTGTTTATTTTTTTCAATATTTTTTCCCAAAAAAAAGTATAACTTATAAAGTTTGTGATCCTTTTTCTGAACAAGTTTGTGATTTGAAAGTGGGAGATTATTTTTATCTATCATCCATAGGAGCAAAATACAAAAGTATAGCTATAAAAAAAATTTTAGATCGGCAAAAAACAGGGTTCCTTTCTTGTTATTATACTAAGCTTACTTATGATAATGATTATATAGAGGATACTGGTAAAGTTGTAAGAATAATTAATGATATAGACAATAAAAAACAAAAAGAAAATAATATAGTATTACGTCAAGAAAATCCGTATTTTTCTGGATTTTATAGCCATGTATTATATAAGGCAAAACTATCAGGTGAAGGGCAGTTTAATTTTAAAGAAATTTGTGTTTATGGATCTTCTGAAAATTTTGTATTAAATTTTAGTATCAAATAAAGTAATTATGCCAATTCTAATTAACAAACAAACAAAAGTCCTTGTCCAAGGTATCACTGGCAACGAAGGAGAAAAAGCGGCCAAAGCGATGCTGGATTATGGCACCAATGTCGTCGGTGGTGTGCGTCCTGGCAAAGGTGGGGAAGAGGTGCTTGGTAAACCAGTTTTCAATACGGTAGCTGAAGCCGTTGAACAATTTCCAGATATTACAACAACAGCAATTTACGTGCCACCGTTTGCTGCCAAAGCAGCTATACTTGAAGATATTGATGCTGGTATCCCACAAATCAATACAATCATTGAGCGTGTACCAATTCGCGACACAGCTTATTGTCTGGCCTCTGCACGAGAGAAAAATATTCAGATTATTGGACCAAGTTCACTCGGATATATTTCTCCAGGTATTGGGCGTATTGGTGTGGTTGGTGGACCAAAAGCTCAGGCTGATGAAATATTTACACCAGGTAGTATTGGAATTATTTCTCGCTCGGGTGGTATGACCAACGAAGTTTCTTGGCAAGTGAGGAAAGCTGGACTGGGACAAAGTACAGCCGTGCATGTTGGTGGTGATTTACTTATGGGTACGACTTATGCGGATTTACTAAAACTATTTGAGAAAGACGAACAGACCAAAGCGGTGATAATTTTTGGTGAACATGGTGGAAGTTATGAATTTGAAATAGTTGATTTGATAAAAAATAAGGAATATACAAAACCTCTCGCGATTTATATCGGTGGTAAGTTTGCGAGTACTTTGCCAGAAGGTATGAATATCGGTCATGCTGGAGCGATTGTCGAGCGTGGCAAGGGTGCTGTTGAAAAATCTCAAGCTTTGTCAGAAGTTGGTGTGATGATTGCCGACAGATATGAAGATTTGGTAGAATTAATTAAGCCCTATTCTTAAAAAAACAATTACAACAAAAGAAGTGATATAACATTTATAACACTTCAACAAAATTATAATTTAATTAGCATGTTCAGGATCTACAGATCCCTGCCGGCAGGCAGGCCTAACCGTCTTTCAGCGGTTCGGGATTAATTAAAAAACATATGAAATTTCAAACAAAACTAACCAAAGTAGAAAAAGGAGAAGAAACAATTCGTGGTGAAAAATTAGAAAAATTAATGACAGAAAATACTTTTGCGCAAAATATTTTTTTCTTGCTGACAGGGCATAAGCCAGACGAAAAACAAAGCAAAATGTTTGAGGCTATTCTTAGTTCTGTGATTGATCATGGTCCAGCCACGGCTTCTGCTATGAACGCTCGCATCTCAGCTTCTGCTAAGAATCCTTTGCATGCTTCAGTAGCGGCTGGATTGCTTGGTCTTGGTGAAAGACATGGTGTAGTGATTTCACAAGCAATGGAATTTTTTTACAATCATGCAGAAGAAAAAGATTTGCCAGGATTATTGAAAGATATGAAAGAAAAGAAACAGTATGTTTTGGGTTACGGACATAAGTTTTTTAGTGATGCTGATCCACGCTCTGTAAAATTGTTTGAACTAGCCAAAGAAAATAATATTTTTGGACAACATTGTGAAATGGCTTTGGCAGTAGAAAAAAATATAAACGAAATATCATCTAAGAAATTACCACTCAATGCTGACGGAGCTATCGCTGCTATACTTTGTGATATGGGTTTGAAAAGTAATATTGGAAATGGAATATTTATCATTGCTCGTGTGCCTGGACTGGCGGCTCAGATTTTGGAAGAAGTGGAAAATGATGTAGGGATTAGAAGATTAGATGATAGTGAAGTGGAATATCTTTAAATAATTGTTAAATGGCTAAATGGTTAAATTGTTTTTTGTTTTAATATAGCAATTTAACAATTTGACAATTTAACCATATTTTTAAATTATTTAATTTAGTGTATTTTTGTAACTATGCGTCAAATACTTGATTTACACATCCATTCAAAATACTCTCGTGCTTGCTCCAAGAGTTTGGATTTACAATCAATTGCACAAACTTGTGAAACAAGAGGAATAGATATAATTTCTACTTCGGATTTTACGCACCCAAAATGGTTTGTCCATATGAAAGATAGTTTGGTCGAAGATACGGAAGGGATTTATAAACTAAAAGATGGAAGTAGCAAGACAAAATTTATAATTGGGACTGAAGTCGCTTCTATAAAAAAACACAAAGACAAAACCAGAAGAATTCATTTGCTTATTTTTGCGCCAAGTCTAGAAGTTGCTGAAAAATTCAATAACACATTAACAAAAAAAGGGTTCAATCTAAGGTCAGATGGTCGACCAATACTTGGGATTACTTCCAAACAAATTTTGGAGCTGATGCTGGAGATTGATGAACGCATGATGATGATACCTGCACATGCTTGGACACCATGGTTTGGAATTTTTGGTAGTAAAGGTGGTTATGAAAAATTGGAAGATGCGTTCGAAGAACTGACACCTTATGTACGGGCCGTGGAGACGGGTTTATCAAGTGATCCTATCATGAACTGGCGAGTATCAAGTTTGGATAATATCACGCTCATATCGAATTCTGATGCGCATAGCTTGCCAAAACTTGGTAGGGAGGCGAATGTTTTTGATTTCAATTCAGAAAAAGATATTACTTACACTGAAATAAAAAGAATAATTGACGAAAAAGATCGAAAAAAGTTTTTGCATACTCTAGAATTTTTCCCAGAAGAAGGAAAGTATCATTACGACGGGCATATGTCTTGTAATTTTTCTTGCGCACCAGAAGAAACAAAAAAACTCAAAGGACTTTGTCCGAAGTGTGGTAAGAAATTAATTATTGGAGTAGAGAATAGAGTATTTGAACTTGCTGATAGGACTTTGGCAGAAGCCAAGGTGGCAGGAAAGAAACAAATCCCTTACAAAAGTATTGTCCCACTCGTCGAAGTCATTGCAGGTACATATAGTTGTGGAGTAAATACCAAGAGAGTAAGTGAAGTTTATGAAAAGTTGATACAGAATTTTCCCAACGAGTTTTTTATTTTGCTCGAAGCTGATTTATTAAAAATCTCTGATGTGGTTGGCAAAGATCTCGCAGGTGCTATTGAGCGAGTGCGAAGTGGAAATATATTTGTGAAGCCAGGCTATGATGGTGTGTTTGGTGAAGTAAAGTTTTTTCAGGATAAATAAAACTAATAAATTTTTTGAATAAAAAAATACTCCCTTACGAGAGTATTTTTTTGTGTAAGAAAAATATTATTTTTTCTTAGCAGCTTTACGTTTTGCTGGTTTCTTAGCAACTTTTTTTACAGCTTTACGTTTTGCTGGTTTCTTAGCAACTTTTTTTACAGCTTTACGTTTTGCTGGTTTCTTAGCAACTTTTTTCTTAGCTACTGGTTTCTTTTTAGCAGCTACTTTTTTCTTAGCAGCTGGTTTACGTTTAGCAGTAACTTTTTTCTTAGCTACTGGTTTACGTTTAGCTGGTGATTTCTTTTTTGCTGGCATAAATTTCACCCCCTTCGTTTAGTTAGTTATTTGATGTTCACTTTGACGTGACCATGGTACACACCAAAATATTTTTTGTGTACATCGGAAGTTTTTACATGACAAGCATCGACGCAAAAACTTTTCTTTAAAAATTTTTTTTGTAAAAAATCTTTTCGACCTTTTGTTATTATAATTATAATTTGTTTTCGGTTTTTTTGAAATAGAGTTGCAAATAAACTGTGCATAACTTTTAAAAAAATATTAAATACTTAAACAAAAAAACATTAAAAATAATAAAAAATATTTTTTTAAAAAAACAATTCTGTTTTGCAGAATTATTTTAGTGGTTAATTGGGAAAGTATTTTTTTATTTTTTATGATTTATTTTCTTTTTCTTTTCCGAAACCAAGGAAGATAAACATAAGTATACTCCCTAAACAGATACCTGCTAAGTTTATCAAAAATAAAGTTAAACTAGAAATGGTAAATGTAGTATTTGTTTGTGCTAATGATAAGCCTACTACAGAAAGAGGAGGAACAATAGCGGCTGAGATTGCGATACCAACAATTTTTTCTGACAAGTTTTGACGGGCGTAAGCATAGCTACCAACCATACCACTAAGTAAAGCAACTAGGAAGTATAGTAAGTCTGGTTTGGTACGAGAAATAATTTCGTAGGTAGTGGTGAAAGTATCGTTGTAAACAATACTGGTAAAATGTCCGATGATAAAAGCTGTGGCAATGGCTAGTAACATTCCTAAAAAAATTGACCACAAAGTTCTAAAAAGTCCTTTTATATTGAAGACAATCAAATAAAGTGAAAAACCAAAGATAGGTGTGATAAGTGGGGCTACTACCATACCACCAATGATGACAGAAGCATTGTCCAAGATAAGACCAATAGAAATGATGGCTGAAGAAACAGCGGTAAGTAAAAAGAAATCTAATGTAGGACGACTATATTTTTCCAAATGATTGAAAGTTTTGTTGCGAAGTCTTTCTGCTGATGAAAAAAAATTGAACATATTTTTAATATTAATCCGCCCACAGCCCAAGGCGTGCTATAGGCAAGGCGGACGAGAAGATTTAATTTATCGTAGCTTACTACCAAAATGTTTCTTCTCACATTTTGTTAATTTGTTGTAAAATAGTTGGTTATTAATTTTTTTGAAAAAAAGACAAACTTATTAGTTTGTCATGGCGTAGCTAATACTATTTAGCTCAATGATATTATTTAGGTTGCTCTTTAGTCTAGCCATGGTTTTTTCCATCCACTCTTCACCAAAATTTTCGGCATGCCATAGATATATTTCGGCTTCTGAAAACCAGGTAATGAAATCTTTCATAATCTCTTCGATATATACTCTAGCCTCGATTGTTTTCATTTGTAAAATTTTGGTATGTAAGTTGAACCAAATAAGAGTACGGAATTTTCGTAAATTTGCTTTAGACATTTGGGCAAGTTGACTTGCTTCATAGAATCTATTGATATTCATGATGTCCATCATGTCAGCATCTTTCAAAAGGTTCAAAAGTAATCTGGTTCTTTTTCTTGCAAAAATCTTTGTCATGAATTTGCCTGTCATCATACCATTGCACATAAGCATTCCAAAAGCTTTTAGAGCTACACTACTCACTACACGATGACGTATAGCATAGAAGAGTAGGGCAAAGGCTGACAAGTTGTCGTCGAAAAGTGCCATCCAAATCATGGAAGGTTTGTTTGATAATGCGCGACTAACATCATGCCACCAAGCGGCAAGTTCGAGAGCATCTCTTTCTTTTTGACTTAGTTTTATATTTTTGGAAATATTTTTGGTATTGTCTACGACTCTTTCGACGTGGCGCAAATCATGAAGAGGATCAAAAGAATGACTCATTTGTTTTTGAGCTTCAATAATAAGTTTTTTTATACTTTTGGTAAAAGACATAGCTTTTTGTTGTAGATGTTGTAATTGTTGAACCATTTCATTTGTTATAAATGAAATGACTGTTTTTTGATGCTATAATATATATAGTATTATAGCACTTTTTGAAGATTTTTTGTATCCCTACTTTCGTAATACAGTTTGATATTGATTTATTATTTTTTTATTTTCTTTCCATTTTCTAGTAAATACTTTTTGTAGTATTCTCTATTTTTACATTTTTTCAATCTTTTTTCTTCGGCAAGTGCTTCGTGTCTATTTTCAAATTCTACATAAGCAATTGGTGTCCAAGGTACACCTAGGGAAGTATATCTTTGACGTCCGCTATTGTGGTAGTCAATTCTTGCTAAGACATCTGTCGTTTCACCTATATATATTTTTTGTAGTTTTTCACTCCATAAAAAATATAGGTAATGCATAGAATTAATTTTTATTGGTTCTACATTTGTAATATAGTATGAATTTGAACTTTAACTTTAACACACTGATTTACTTTGTAGGCTAGGATGGATTTGAACCATCGACCCCAACGTTATAAGCGTTGTGCTCTAACCCCTGAGCTACTAGCCCCCATTATTTGAACCATCGACTCCAACGTTATATCCCGACTTTGTCGGGACTAACCCCTGAGCTATTGGCCCTTATATTTATATCTAACTTTGAACCATCGACCCCGACGTTATACCCCGCCCTTCGCGAAGGGCGGGGCTAACCTCTGAGCTACTATTTATATTAATAGTAGTTTTGAAGTATAGGCCCTTAATTCACAACAAAATTAACAAATAGATTATAGCAGAAAGCCCTTGATTTTTCAAGTCTAATAGGGTATAATCGCTCTACTTATGAAAAAAGCTAAAAATACACAAATTTATCAAGTACCAGAAGAAAGATGTCACGAGCGTCTGGATGTCTTTTTGGCTGAACAAATGGGGATTAGTCGTACTAAGATCCAAAAAATGATTATCGCCAATCAAGTGACACTAGATGGTAGAGAACCAAAAAAAGCTGGGGAAAGACTGACTTCGACCAAACAAATAGAAGTAAAAGAAGAAGACACTAGTATAAAAGATGCAGAAAACAAAATAAAAGCCAAAAAATTACCAAAACTAGATGTCGTCGCTGAAACTGCAGATTATATCGTCGTCAACAAACCTTCTGGAATTCTAGTTCATCCGACACAAGCCGGGGAAGTAGATACACTAGTAAACATGTTGCTCGCAAAATATCCTGAAATAAAAAATGTTGGTGAAGCAGAAGTAAGACCAGGTATTGTGCATCGTCTCGACAAAGAAGCTTCTGGCTTACTCGTCATCGCGCGTACTCAAAAGAGTTTCGAAAGTTTGAAAAAACAGTTCCAAGATAGATCTGTCGACAAGCTATATAGTGTACTAGTCTATGGACAAATGAACAAAGACACTGGTCAAATAGATTTTGATATAGATCGTGGTGGAGATGGACGTATGGTCTCTAGACCAAAGATTGATAAAATGAAACTTCGTAATATTAGTAAAATCCAAGATGGCAAAGAAGCTCTGACCGAATATTGGGTAGAAGAAAAATACAAAAGATTCAGTTTATTAAAAGTAAAAATTCACAGTGGACGTACTCACCAAATCCGTGTGCATATGTATGCGCTTGGTTGTCCAGTCGTCGGAGATCCCTTGTACTGCAACAAAAAATTACAAAAGAAAAGTGATGGGGAATTGAATAGATTGTTTCTTCATGCTAGACATCTAGAATTCACAGATTTGAAAGGTGAGAGAGTAAGTTTTGATCAAGCTATTCCTGCAAGTTTGAAAAATTATTTACAAAGTCTAGTTTAATTTTTATGGACAAACCTTATCCTATCATCATCATCTCTGGTCCTTCGGGAGCAGGGGAAGACAGTATCATCGAAAAATTGGGAGAGCGTATCGCTACCGAGCGTGTCATCACGACTTCGACTAGAGCTATGCGTCCGGGTGAAAGTGAAGGACATCCTTATCACTTCATCTCCAAACAAGACTTCGAGGACAAAGTGAAAGAAGGTAAATTTTTCGAGTATGCGCAGGAATACAACGGACAACTCTATGGTGTGACTTTCGAAGAGCTGAAGCGTGTAGAAGAAAGTGGTAAAATAGGTGTCTGGAAGATAGAATACAAAGGTGTGATCAAAGCCAAGGAAATGATCCCAAATATCGTGGCAATATTCATAAATGCCCCTCTAGACGTGCTAAAAAGCCGTATCAAGCGTCGTGACAATGTAGATGACGCATATATCGCTGAACGCATGAAATACACGGAAGAATGGCTAAAATATCGTCATATTTATGACTATGAGGTAGAAAATGTCGAGGGCAAGCTGGACGAATCGGTCGCCAAGACTGAGAGTATCGTTCGTGATCTCTTTCCTCTTGACAAAAACGGAAAAATTTTGTAGAATGTCTGCACACAATAAATTTAAACTTTTATAAATCTCGCATGTTGGGGTAATACTACCAACCTCTCGTAATTAAACAAACATATGTCACAAGAAATCAAAGACATCAGAGCTGAAGTACAATCAGGAATGATCGTCAGAGTTCATCAAAAAGTAAAAGAAACTAATGCTAAAGGTGAAGAAAAAGAACGTATCCAAATCTTCGAAGGTCTAGTATTGGCTGTGAAACATGGCAAAGAGCCTGGTTCTACTATGACTGTTCGCAAAGTATCTGGTGGTATCGGTGTAGAAAAAATTTATCCAGTATATTCTCCAGTTATCGACAAAATCGAACTAGTTCGCAAGATGAAAGTAACACAATCTCGTCCTTACTATCTACGTACTTACAAGAAAAAATTGAAAGAAGTAAAAGAAAAAAAAGAAGTTAAAAAAGAAGAAGTAAAAGCTGAAGCTGCTAAATAATATTTTGAAAAAAAGAAAAACCACTTGAAAAAGTGGTTTTTTGTTTGTTTATTTTTACAACAAATTTGAATATTCTCTATAATTATTTTTGATTACTTGTTTCCAAAGTGCTGTTTCGTTACCAGATCCAACCAAATCATTTTTATGGTAAACAAGTAGTATTGAAACTTTTTTTACTTCTTCATCTACAATTACAATGCATCTATTGCCAGCTGATTTGGGACTTTTGTTGGTACCAGCGACGGAAAAGTCAGTCTTTATTATCTTATATTTTCCGGCATCAACTATAGTCTCGGCTATATCACGCTTGAGCAGCATATCAATACGTTCAAATTGAGCTAGCAAAGCTTTTTGTGTAATATCCCAAGCACGTTTATATTTTTTTTCAAAACTTTTTATATAGTGCCTCTCTGCAAATTGTTCAATAAATACTGAATAATTTTCTAGCATAAGACATTAATATAAGTTTTTTGGATCTTCTTGAGTGATGAGTTCATAAGGAATGATTTCATCTTCACGACATAAGAAGTAGGGAAGTTGATTGTGGGTGAAATTGACTATTTCTTCTGTCCTTTTGTCGTTCCATCTTTTACTTATATTTTTTATCAACTTTTTTTCTTCGGAGTTCAAATCATCAAATTGTTGTTTTGTATTACTTTCACTTTCTTTTATCAAAAACATATTATTTTTACTTCTGTCTATCACAATTTTTCCATCTGATTCTAGTTCATCCAAGGCTCGAAAGTACATATCTGGTACTGGTCCATAAGTTTGTCGGCGGTATTGCATGCCACTCATACTATCCAATTTTTCATAAAACCAATTGAAATCGGCCAAATATACAAGTTTTGCTAGTTTTGTTTTTGGGATTTTTTTGTCTGAAGAGTTGGCTAGTCTTAAAAAAGATAGTATCATTTCTTTATATTTTTTCATGTTTGGGTACATGCCACTTTCTATATTTTCCAAAGATATACCAAAAATATCAGCAATCTTCACCATTTGAGAAAAATTCAAGTCAGTTTTTCCTTGTTCGAAAGCAATATAAGTAGAACGAGAAGTATCCAATTTACTGTATATATCTTCTTGAGAAAGACCCTTTTCTATTCTTAATTTTTTTATTAGTTCGCAGTATTTATTAGTCATATTTTTGGTGTTAATTTATTAACATCTTACGCACATAGTATACACAAAATATGTATGAATGTCAAACTTGGAATGTTTATATTTTAGACATAATTAAAAAACCACTTGAGAAAGTAGTTTTTTGTTTGTTTATTTTTTATTCTGCTAGACAATAATGTACTTCTGTCCAACCCTGGAAGCTAGCGGGCGTACCGCCAAGATCTTTACACTGTGTCTCATCGGTTACGTCTTGATATACTTTTACAGTGTACTGTTCGGGTGCTCCGGGACAATAATCCCCGCAGGCGAAGAAATCTACGATGGCAGGTTTCTCGATGGTGTCGGCTTGTTTATCGTGAGAAACGTATTTTGGCCAGAGTAGGTAGGCAGAGGAGAGGATGATGACGAGGAGGACTAAGATAAAGGGTAATGATTTTTTCATAGGTAAATATTATTTATATAATAATTCTAGCATTATCAGTATTTTGTTTTTTTATTTGCTATTTTTATTAAAAATGTCTTGTACACAGCTATCTTGACTTTTTTAGTATTTTATGTTATATTACATTTAATCACGCTTGATGGATTCATTCATCGAGATACACATAAGACCAAGATTTATTTCTGGTCTTATTTTTTTATCAATTTTAATTGATCTTTTAATAGGTTCACAGGATAGGCCAAAAAAAGACTACTTTTTATATTGTCATATTCTTTTCCTTTGTGACCTTTTGCAAAAACTAATATAACTTTTTTTCCTTTTTTTATTAAATCTTCTGTAAGTGCATAATAATCTCCATCTCCACTAAAAAGAAGTAATGTGTCATATTCATCAGCTTTGTTTATTGCATCTCTGGTTATTTCTACATCAAAATCGCATTTTCTTCTGTGTACGGGTTTATTTAAATTATATCTAAGATCATTTACATCTATATTTAGATTTTTTAATTCTAAATCTACTTCTTCAATATAAGTGTAGATTTCCTTGAGTTCATCTTCGTTTGAAATATCAAGTATCTCAAGGTTTTTATTTTGATAACTTTGTAGGTGTTCTATCTTTTTTGTTAAATCGTATAGTTTGTTGGAAATACTAGAATTAGTTTTTTTGATTTTATCCAATAAATTAAATAAATCTTTTACAATTTTTTTAAAATGATTTTGTTGACTCAATAATACAGGTGGCCATTTTACTTCTTTTGAAACTACTGAAAATCCTAAATTTTCCATGTCTAGCTTGAATTGTTCAGATTTATTTTGTCCTATTTCTACTCCGTGATAAAGTATTTTGTCTACTATTTTTGGTCTATTAAAAAAGTGATATAGTTTTTTTGGGCATACTATCCAATTTGTTGTTTTTGACCAACCATATACATTTGCCCAATCTATTATTAACAAAGTTCTCTTTTTTATTTTTAATTTATTGTCAGCCATATTATATTTCAACAGTATATCTAGGTGTATAATCTTGGTCGGTAATTTCTGCAGAGCTTATTCTTTCAATAGAGAATCTTCTTATCCCATCTTTTTCTACATCCCAAGCAAATAGACCATCTTCTCCATGATCGGTACTAAAACTATATGGTTCTACATAACGCCATCCATCATTTGAGCCATCTTTTTCTAGATAACTTATTTTCAATATTTTTCTATCCTGGGCAGATTGTTTGATTGTATCAAGTAGGTTATACATATTATTTATTAAATTTATAATTTAATTTTATCATTATAAATTTGTTATTGCAATTATTATAAAAACTTTTATTTTTTATGATTATGATATTTTTTTCAAAAATTCACTATAAAAATCTTTGACAAAAGCCTTATTTTTTGCTAAGATAAGGGAAATAAGTATTCTAAAAAGATCTAACAAGTCATTTAAATCAAGAGAAAATATGAAGAAAATAGCAAAGTTACTTGCGGGGATTGTTTTAGTAGAAATGGTAATAATTTCTTCTGTTTTTTTGACTTTTCCTACTAAAGCCTGTAAAATATTATCCGAAAAGAATATTTTACAGGCTTTAGTATAGATAATACCTAAATTATATTTAAAAAACCACTCGTGAAAGAGTGGTTTTTTGTTTATTTTTTATGATTCAGATTCTAAACGTCGGCGTCTTTCATCAAGTGTTTCACCTTCAAACATCCAATAAACTGTTCCTTGTACTTGATATGGATATCCAAGTAATTTTTGTGCAGATGCTGACAAACTTGTTATTTCTCCATCCATTTCAATTAATTTGTTATCAATAACTTTTGATTTTATACTTTCATCATTAATATATGAAAGTTCAGATCCAATAGGAATTTCTGCCATTTTGAAATTAAATACAGAACGACGTGTTCTAGCTTGGTTTAGAGCTTGTTGGTCTTCAGAAGATTCTACGTAATCTTTTTTTGGTGTAACATTTTCAATCTCAGCTAGTTTTAAAGCAGAAACGACTCTATCAGGAGAAAGTTCAAAAAATTCACGACTAGAACGTACCCGATGATCTAAAAAAGCATCATGTAATTGTTTTTCTACAAAATTTGCGTTGGAAACTGTACAAGCATAGAAACATTCAAATGGTAAAGGAACACTAGTTGTATCAAGTGAACGAATTCTTTGTTCAAGATTGCTAGTTTTTCCAATCTTTACATATCCTGGCATGGCTTCATTGATGAGAATATAAATAATTTCCATATTATTAAATTAAAATAATTCTTCAAATAATTTCCAATTTTTATCCTCTCCAACTTTACCTTTTACATATTCATAATTTTCAGAACTATGGTAATACCAAACACCGTTCTCAAAAATTGTTATACCACCAACAAACTTCTTCCCCAATTCTTTTAATCGTTTTAACAGGGCTAACGCTTTGTCTTTTGTTTCTTGTGATGTGGCAGTATCACCCTCTTTAGTATCAAAGATACCAATTCGTCCATCCTTAAATTGAATAATCCAATCAGGATAAAACAATTCTTCTTTTTGTTCATCAGTATTAAAATATTTTATAGCATAATGCAATTTACCATAATCACCATTCTTAAACCACCACTCAATCTCTTTACCTTTTACATCAATATAATCCTTAAACTTCATTTCGTTGACCTTACCTTTGTAATCTCGTAAAACATAAAAACTATCAAGGGCACAAAGTTTTTGCGATACTTCTTCGTAATCTTCCGTATATCCATATTCTTTTTGTATGGTAAAAATTGGAGCTTCTCTTTCTTCTTGTTCTTTTTGTTTCTTTTCCAAAAGTTTTTTAGCTGTCGGTTTGAAATCTCTTAACGCTTTTGTAATTGCTGGTCTAAACTTACTACTTGCCCCCTTGTTTATATCTGCCACAAACACACGATAATAAAAATCACTATCCTCTCCAAAAACACTTTTCATCCAAATACGAATACCTGATTTTAATACACTCCAAGAACGAGCGATATTTGTAAACTTTGCTTGTTCATCCGTCTGTTCTTTCAATAATTGATAACAAATAAAGTTAAAAGTTTTCTCCACGTCATTTGTGGACATATCCAAATCAACATCAATACCTTTCTCATTGAAATCAATCTCTATTTGGTCAAAATCCTCAAATTGAGCGTTTGCAATGATTTTATTGGTTAGATGTCCTGAAAGGTCTATACTCGCTTTTTCGAGCTTTTTAAGGGCATTTGCCTTGTTTAATATGTCCTCCTTTGATAATCCAAAGGCTTTATCCATTGAAGCCACAAAACTCTTTTGAAACTCAAACGACCGAGGTATATCACCATAATCTACTCTTGAAATATACGCTGATTGCAACTCGATATTTTTAATTCCTTTTTTTGGATGAGCGTGATAAATATCAGCCTTATTATTTTCACTTTGATCGGGTATTTGAACTTTGTTCCTTTTATAATTGGTAAACAAATAACCTGTATTCAACAAAGCATTGTTTTTATAATCGTCCTTAAACTGAGGTTCGGGCATACGCAAAATACGTCCGACTGTTTGTGTGTAAAAAACTTCCTTTTTAATTTCTCTAAACATAACTAACACACAAGCTCTTGGACAATCCCAACCCGTTCCGGCGGCTTGTTTGAAAAGCATAAAATCAGTATCATCATCATTCTCAGTTACCAACTCCATATTTTCCTGTCGTCCATCAAACCATTTAGCTATCTTGGTATCTTTAACACCTTTCTTTCTCAAATAATCACAAACAACTTTTTCTTTTGTTTTATCAACACCATTTTCAATCAAACTCTTATCATCATTTGGTAATTGAATAAGCATTAAAGGATTGACATTTTTACCCATTCTTTCCAATTCATCTTTTAATTCTTCACGTTTCGCCATTCCTAAATCTAGCAACACTTCATCCAAATCCTTACCTTTATATTTTTGTAAGTCCTCATCAGTCTGAACAAGTATTCTTTCTTTTATCAAACCCTCGCCAACTACACTTTCTCTCTCAACTTCCAAAAAACTTTTATTTCTGTAAGCCTCTAATTCATCATCTTGATCTGGTGTAGCACTAATGTGCAAGACAATTTTTGGATTGATTTTATCAATTTCATTTTTTGCCAAGTCAGTACCTTTATTCTTATGGCTTTCATCTATAATCAAAATAATTTCTCGTCCCTCTTTTTGAGTATTTTCTAAAAAGTCTTCCCAATAACAACCACTTTCTTTTCTCATCATTTCATCATCTGGACGACGTAAAACCCTACTGTCGGCACTCTTTGAAACAATCTTTTGCCAATTCAAAAATAAAATATCATTTTCATAAAGCTTACCTCTGTTAATATCATTGACTGTCACTAAATTATTTTCAAGATTATTTTCAAAGTACTGCATAAACTTATCTCGACTTTGCATTGCTAGATCATCATTGAAAGTAATCCAAATAAAAGCCTTGTCCCTTTTCCATTGTGGCAAATGATTAAGACCACGTATAAAATTGGCAACCATAAAAGTCTTACCACTTCCTGTTGGTGACTTAAATACCATTGGGATTTTTCTTTTTTCTTGTTTCCAAACTTGGACAAACATTTCCAGTAAATCCTCAACAGCTTTTTTTTGAAATCTTAATAAGTTAAAAACTTGCATACTAAATTAGGTTGTATATCTGTTTGTATATTTCCACAATTGGTTGTGGAATTGTTTTTAGTCGGATATTACTTAATCCCTCAAAATCATCAAACATCGCTTCATCTTCCCAACTGAAAATATAAACTGACACATCTTTTTTTAATTTCTTTACCTCGGCAACAAAGTCATCCAACTTGTTCATTTCTTCTTTAAAATAAACCGCTGTATACTGGTTATCATTTTCAAAAATCTGCATATACTTATCCTGCTTAACCAATTCAAATGTATTTTCAGCAATTGCTAATAATTCACCAGCATTGTGAGCTAATTCGATTTTGTCTTTATCTGTGGCATCTAATATATTATTTTCACCAACAAAATCTGTATAATAATACCTGATAGAATTACCCAAACTTTTAACATCATTGTAACCCTTTATAACTTTGGATATCCTTGGATAACAAATATCAGTCATTATTTTATGTGTTGTTCCGTTCACTACTTCTTCGTTGTTGGTTACTAAAATAAATTGATGATGAGAGCCATTTTCATCATTCAATTCCATAACTGCTTGTCCTGTCGTGCCTGACCCAGCAAAATAATCCAAAACCAAACAATTATCTTTGTTTACAATTTTTATCAACCATTTTATTAGCTCAACGGGTTTTGAATAGTTAAAATCAATTCCCATTCGTTTAAGTAAATCCGCACCCTTTCTATTTATAAACTTATCAACATAATTTCTCGGGACTGTACCAGTTTTATTTCTTTCATTCAAATAACTTTTTGTATAGATATTCCATTTTGCCTTCAATCCTTTCTCATCTAATAATGGGGAAGTTTTAGTATTTTTGAAAACTAATAACTCTTTTTTTTCTAGATATGTTTTATAACTCCACCTCCACACCTTATCTTCAGCTGTTTCTGGCTTTATATGTTGTGCATCTTTTTTTAATTTTGGTTCTACTTTACCCGGAGGAAGTACCAAGGAACCATCAGGACATTCAATATAATATCTTTGATTAGTACATCCTCTCATCGGATCTAGCGAAGATTGATAAAGTGCTACATCATCACGATAAAATCCTTTTTCATCTTCTTTCTTATAAAGCTTAATATCTACTTCATCAATAAAACTATCTATCATCAATATGTTTTTCGCATAACACAATATGAAATCCACTGAAGGAGCAAAGTAACTACCTTTATTACTTGCTGTTTTTGCAACTCTAGATATTGTTGAAATATAATTACTTCCTCCAAAAATCTCATCACACAGAAATCTTAATTGAGCAAGCTCATCTTCACCAATGCTTATAAAAATAATACCATCTTCTTTTAATATGTCCCGAGAAAGTTCAACTCGTTTTCTCATAAAAGACAGCCAGTAACTATGTCTATACGGATGATCCTTTGGTACTTCTGTCCCGTCCGGAAACTTATCTAAAATCCTTTTATCTTTATATCTAAAACCGTCTGACCCTGTATTGTATGGCGGATCTATATAAATAACATCCACTTTTCCTTTATGTGTATAATTCAAACAAGTAAGAGCGTGATAATTATCGCCCTCAATTAAAATATGGGTTGGCTTTCCGTCATTATTTTTAATAGCCAACTTTGGATTTTCTTTTAAGATAGGAAGTTTATTTTCTACATCATCCTCAAATGCTTCAGGAACATCCATCCAAACCAAACCGTACTTTTGTTTTTTCAAGTTCTTTTTAAGACGGTCAAGTTCTTTTTCTAAACGAAGTATTTTATTATCTTTTTCTTGTTCTTTTGACATAATGTATTTATATTTGTTTTTAACGATTTTTATATAAAAATAGATCATACGTCTGATATAAATATACCAAAAAAGTTGGTAAAAGTAAACCAAACAAAAAACCGTCAAAATGACGGTTTTTTAATTATTTTTTATTTTAGTATGTGCAAAATTTGCACATTCCTTTTATATTTAACTATTCGGAATTTCCAGATTATCCAACTGTTTCCATTTTGGAACTAGTTGATTCTTAGATCACATTCTTCAAATACTTTCCAGTCCAACTTCTTTTCGCTTTGATAACATCAGCTAAGACTCCTTCGGCTACTACCTCACCACCTTCTTTGCCACCTTCTGGCCCTAGATCGATTATCCAATCACTGGATTTGATTATGTCCAAATTGTGTTCGATGATGAGTACTGTGTTGCCTTTGTCTACTAGTTGATTCAAGACGTGTAAGAGCTTCTTGATATCCTCAAAGTGTAGACCAGTACTTGGCTCATCAAGAATATAAAGAGTTTTTCCGGTAGAGCGACGAGAAAGCTCAGTCGCTAGTTTTATTCTTTGGGCTTCACCACCAGAGAGGGTAGTGGCTGGCTGACCAAGCTGTAAATATCCCAAACCTACGTTGCGTAAAATTTGTAATTTTTCAGCAATATTTTTGTCGTGCATGAAGAATTTGTAAGATTCTTCGACTGTCATTTTGAGAATTTCGGCAATATTTTTGTCTTTGTAGTGGATTTCAAGTACGTCTTTGGTATAGCGAGTACCATGACATTCACTACATTCTACATAGACATCATTTAGAAAATGCATCGGGATAGTGACATAGCCTTCACCACCACAAGCTTCACAACGTCCATCGCCTTTGACATTGAAACTAAAGGTGCCTGCACTGTAGCTTTGCATTTTTGACTCTGGCAGTTCAGCAAAAAGATCACGGATGAGAGTAAATATTCCGGTGTAAGTCGCAGGATTACTGCGAGGTGTACGACCAATTGGGGTTTGATCAATCGTAATGACTTTGTCAATATTGTTTAGACCCTTGATAGTTTTGTGAATACCTGGTTCATCTTTGGCACGATAAAATTTCTTGGCTAGTTCTTTGCTCAAGATATCTAAGATAAGAGTAGATTTACCAGAACCAGAGACACCTGTGATACTGACGAGTTTTCCCAGTGGAATTTTGACATCAATATTTTTCAAATTATTTGCTTTGGCGCCTTCTATTATTATTTCTTTGCCATTGCCTTTGCGAGGTTTTTTGGGAGTTTCGATACTTTCTTTTTTACTAAGATAACGACCGGTCATGGACTTGTTGTCTTTCATTACTTGAGCTGGGGTACCTGAAGCCATGATTTCTCCACCATATTCACCAGCGCCAGGACCGATGTCGATGAGATAGTCAGCGGCTTCCATGATAGCTTGGTCGTGCTCGACGACGATGACGGTGTTGCCAGAGTCACGCAATGATTTCAAAGTTTCAATGAGTTTGTCATTGTCTTTGGAGTGCAAACCAATAGATGGTTCGTCCAAAATATATATAATACCAGATAGTCCAGCGGATAATTGTGTTGACAATCTTACTCTTTGAGATTCACCACCAGAGAGTGTAGAGACGGAGCGATCAAGAGTGATATAGGAGAGGCCTACTTTGTCGATGTGATCTAGTCTACGCTTCACTTCTTTGGCAATTGTTATCGCGACTTCTTGTTCTTTACTATTCAATTTTTTTAGGAAATCAGATTTTTTGCTTTCAATATTTTTGAAAAAAATTAAAGCTTCTCCAATACTCATCTCGACCATGTCGGCAATACTGAATTCAGCGACTTTGACATGGTTGCTATCTTCTTTCAATCTTTTGCGATTGCAGACTGAACAATCTTTTTCGTGCATGTAAGTTTCGATTTCTTTTTTTACATACTCAGATTTGCTAGTCAAATATTTATTGGTCAGATTTGGGATGACACCTTCGTAAATCGATTTTTTACCATTTAGATCATATTCTTGACCATCTGTTCCATAAAGAATGATGTCCATTATTTTTTGTGGCAAACTTTCTACTGGTACGTCGACAGAAAAATCGTGGGCTTCGGCCACTTTGGTAATAAGCTCTTGGTAATATACTTGGTTGCCAACTAATCTAGTCCAAGGTTGGACAGCACCTTCGGCAATAGTTAATTTTGGATTTGGGATGACAAGCTCAGCATCGACTTCGAGAGTCTTGCCTAGACCTGTACAACGAGGACAAGCCCCGTAAGGACTGTTGAAAGAAAATGTGCGTGGTTCGACTGGGTCGAAGACTCTATCACATTTACTACAGACTGGCATTTCAGAAAAATTTGTTTCTGTATCTTCGTCTTGATCAAAAAGTTTTACGAATCCATTACTAAAGTCCAATGTTTTTTCGACATGGATAGTTAGGTCACTAAGTGAAATTGAACTCAATTTTTCCATTACCAAATCTATATCGTAGAGATAGCTATTATTGAATTTAAAATTTTTCAAATTTTTTATTTGTACTTCTACACCATTGATAAGCAAATTACTAAAACCTGTTTTTTCGATTTTTAGTTTTAGATTTTTCAAATTTATTTTTTGTTGACGGATGATAGGGGAGAGGAGCAGAAGATTTGGATTTTTCTTTTTGGCTTTTCTGACTTCTTCTATTATTTTTCCTTTACTCAAGTGTTCAACTGGCAGATTACATTTTGGACACCATTGTTTACCGATGCGTGCAAAAAGAAGACGCAGATAATCATAGATTTCTGTCGTTGTTCCTACTGTGGAGCGAGGATTTTTGGCGAAGTTTCTTTGGTTGATAGCAATTGTCGGGGACAGACCTTGGATTTCGTCGACGTCTGGTTTGTCTTGCATATCCATGAATTGTCTGGCGTAAGCATTGAGACTCTCGGCATAGCGACGTTGTCCTTCGGCGTAAATTGTGTCAAAAGCGAGAGAAGATTTTCCTGATCCGGAAAGTCCTGTAATGATAGTTAATTTATTTTTTGGTATTTCGACTGAGACATTTTTCAAATTGTGTACTCGGGCGTTTACTACTTTTATTTTGTCTGGCATAGCTTGTCTTATTTTTTATGTTTATTTTTTTATTATTGATTTTGAGCTTGAGATGCACATTCATCTTTTGTGCTGGTATAGCCAACAAATGAATAACAACGTTTTCTTAAAATTTCTCCCTCATCTCCTGTTTCTATATCACAAACACCTGAGATATCGACAGGTAAATATAATCCTTTTTTTAGTTCTTCAGGTGTTATTAAATATTTATTAACACAATCTTTGGCAAAAACTTGAGTTTTGGTAGTATCATCTTGTGGTCTACCCAAGTCTACAGCTTCACCTGTATTTCTATTTATTCCAAATAAATGTTTTTCATTTGTAACATCACTTTCTTCATTTAAATTAAGAAAAAGAACATATCCTTTCAGACCATCATATCCACTACAAACATTTGGATTCAATTGATTTTCTGTTGTGGTTATATAATATTCTTGTCTTAATGTTTTTTCATTTTTGTATTGGTCGCTAGTAGGGTCATTAGAATCATCTGAAATACTTGTAAAATAACCATTTTTACAAACTGCATATACTTCTTCATCATTGCCTCCGGATGCTGTTAGCCAAGGAAATTCGAAACCATCTCCTACAAAAGTACTAGCTAAACTAGCTAAGGTGTTGCTTTGGATGAATTTGTCAGCTAGTGAACTAGCATAGACAATGCCAGCAATATTGGCTGTGTGACAAGCTTTATCTTTATCAAAAAGTTGTTGGTAACAAGTCTGACCTAAGGCAGGACATTCATTTCCTCCACAAGTCTGGGTACCATTGCCTTCGACAAAATATTTTTCACCACAGATGAATGTCATGTCTTTTTTGTCCATCATTTTGACAGTACTTGGATCACCTGCGGCTGTACTAGTCGCAAAGCGGGGAGTACTAGAAGCTGACTCTGTCTCACCTTTTACTTGAGTACAGAGGGCTGGGGTGATACCTATCCTATTGATTGCCCAGACGTCTGGCATTTTTAGATTGACCAAATATGGATTGATGACATTCAAAATAGTATAAGACAATGCCATAAGCACTAGACCTATTACAGCTCCAGCAATTTTTTTCTTGGCACTGCCCACTGTATCTGTATTTCCACCAGAAAAAATATACATGATACCTGCTACAATGATGACAATGACAGCAAGTACAGATCCGACTTGAAAACCATATTTGTATAAAAATTGTATGAAATCACCCAAGTTTTCGAATTTTGTTCTGTCACCAAAGGAAACAGCTGTCTTACTAATACCGGCAGGTAAACAAAAACCTAGTTCACGTCCACTTATATCTATACCATCGCCATTGACATGACAAGCTTTTTTGATAAGTTCATTGTCTTTGCCACTAAAGAAACCACCTTCTGTTTTAGTGGTTGCAAAATCTTTACGAAAAGTCTCACAATCTGGTCTTGTCCAACAGCGTGGGTCAACGGTTACAACATCGGCAGACAGGCCTATTTGAGGAAAAAAGAGAACCCCAAAAAATAAAAATGCCAATATTTTTTTCATATATTATTTTTTATTTAAATATTTGATAATAAGATCGTCCCATTGTTGATTGGTTATTTCACCTTCGACGACTTCACCATTTACTACATAAGTAGGTGTCCCACGTAGACCT
>Ga0210006_1000381_pt1 | contig 35779 bp, 52 predicted proteins | sample CryGey02umfilter_2_FD_185452 | JGI IMG/M metagenome (GOLD analysis project Ga0210006, IMG submission 185452) | Groundwater microbial communities from aquifer in Utah, USA - Crystal Geyser 4/10/14 0.2 um filter (SPAdes) (version 3) | ecosystem: Environmental > Aquatic > Deep subsurface >... | reverse complement strand
GGTCACGTCGACCATGGCAAGACCACTTTGACGGCTGCGATCACCTCGGTGCTGGCCTCGAAGGGTCTTGCCGAGAAGCGGGCCTACGATCAGATCGACGGCGCCCCCGAGGAGCGTGCTCGCGGTATTACCATCGCGACCGCCCACGTGGAGTACGAGACCCTTGCTCGTCACTATGCCCATGTCGACTGCCCCGGCCACGCCGACTATGTGAAGAACATGATCACCGGCGCTGCGCAGATGGACGGCGCGATTCTGGTGGTGTCTGCCGCCGACGGCCCGATGCCCCAGACCCGCGAGCACATCCTGCTCGCCCGTCAGGTGGGCGTGCCCTTCATTGTCGTGTTCCTGAACAAGGCCGACATGGTGGACGACGCGGAGCTCTTGGAGCTGGTCGAGATGGAGGTGCGCGAGCTGCTGTCGAGCTACGACTTCCCCGGCGACGACATTCCTGTCGTGATCGGCTCGGCGCTGCGCGCCCTTGAGGATCCCAACCCCGACACCAACGACTGGGCCAAGAAGATCATGGACCTGATGGACGCGGTGGATGCCTACATCCCCGAGCCCGAGCGTGCCATCGACAAGCCCTTCTTGATGCCGGTTGAGGACGTGTTCTCGATCTCGGGTCGTGGCACCGTGGTGACCGGTCGTGTGGAGCGCGGGATTGTGAAGGTCGGCGAAGAGATCGAGATCGTCGGCATTCGTAATACCGTCAAGACCACCGTGACCGGCGTTGAGATGTTCCGCAAGCTGCTGGATCAAGGTCAGGCGGGCGACAACATCGGTGTGCTGCTGCGCGGGACCAAGCGGGATGACGTGGAGCGTGGCCAGGTTCTGGCGAAGCCCGGTTCGATTACCCCCCACACCAAGTTTGAAGGCGAGGCCTACATCCTGAGCAAGGAAGAGGGCGGGCGTCATACCCCGTTCTTCGGTGGCTATCGTCCCCAGTTTTACTTCCGGACCACCGACGTGACGGGTGTTGTAACGCTGCCCGCCGACAAAGAGATGGTGATTCCGGGTGACAACGTTTCTGTTTCGGTGGAGCTGATTGCGCCCATCGCGATGGAAGAGGGTCTTCGCTTCGCCATTCGTGAAGGCGGTCGTACCGTCGGCGCCGGCGTCGTCAGTAAGATCATCGCATAAACGACAGGCAATAGTTCCAACGGGCCGGTGCCAGCAGGCATCGGCGCTTTTTTCCGGGCTAGGCCTGGTATCTGAGTGAGGCTTGAGGTTCGCCGATATGATGGACGGACAGAAGATTCGAATCCGTTTGAAGGCGTTCGATCACCGCATTCTCGATCAGTCTGCTCAAGAGATCGTGGATGCAGTGAAGGCGACCGGTGCGATTGTTCGGGGACCGATCCCCTTACCGACGAAGTTCAGTCGGTATACGGTGATCCGTTCCCCCCATGTCAACAAGAAGAGTCGGGAACAGTTCGAAATCCGAGCCCATAAGCGGCTTTTGGATATCGTTGACCCCTCTCCGCAGACCTTGGACGCGTTGATGAAGCTGGACCTCGCGGCCGGCGTCGATGTTGAGATCAAGGTCTAAGACCGTCATTCGTTTGATTTGAGGATGGTTCGATGGCTACAGGGCTGATCGGGCGTAAGCTCGGAATGACCCGGGTGTTTCAGGAAGACGGGCAATCGGTGCCCGTTACCGTGATTCAACTTGGGCCCTGCAAGGTGGTGCAGATCAAAACCCCCGAAAACGACGGTTATGCCGCCGTACAGCTGGGATTTGAGGATGCCAAACCTTCGCGGGTTAATGGACCGCAACGCGGTCATTTCGCGAAAGCGGGCATTGAGCCCCTTCGCAACCTTCGTGAATTCCGTATCGAGGATCCCAGCCAATACCAGGTGGGTCAGGAACTCGACGTCTCCCAGTTTTCGGACACGGAGTACGTCGATGTCACCGGAACCTCGATCGGTAAAGGCTTCCAGGGCGTGATGAAACGTCATGGGTTTGGCGGCTTGCGCGCCACCCATGGTGTGTCGATCTCCCATCGCTCCCCCGGCTCGATCGGGAATCGCCAAACTCCGGGCCGTGTCTTCAAAAATAAGAAGATGGCGGGTCACATGGGCGCCGAGCGGGTCACCACCCAGAACCTAAAAGTGGTTCAGGTGCGTGCAGAGGAGAGCGTGCTGCTGGTCGAAGGCTCGGTTCCCGGACATGCCGGGTCTCTGGTCTACGTCAACACTGCAGTGAAGAAAGGGGCCAAGGCATGAGCGAAATCGCCCTGAAAATCGTTGACCGGAGCGGCCAAGAGGCAGGTGTTCTCAACGGGAATCCTGACCTTTGGGCTCAGGAGATCCGCAGCGACATCATTCACTTGGCTGTTGTGGCAGAGCTTGATGCTCATCGGCGCGGCACCCGCAAAACCAAGACCCGTTCCGAGGTCAGCGGTGGCGGAGCCAAGCCATGGCGACAAAAGGGGACCGGTCGTGCCCGCGCAGGAACGACCCGTGCGCCCCACTGGCGTCATGGTGGTGTTGCCTTCGCATTCGGCCCCGACCGTCGTCAGGTCAAGATCAACCGCAAGCTTAAGAAAAAAGCGCTTGCGATTGCCTTGTCCGACCGTCTGGCCGAGGGTGATCTGATCATCGTCGATCATCTGAGCCTTGAGGCTCCCCGCACCAAGGAAGCCTTGGCGCTATTGCAAAGCCTGGGTATCCCCGAGGCCTTGTTGGTGACCGATGGTCTTGAGGCTAACCTGGTTTTGGGTTGCCGCAATCTGCACAAGGTTGATGTGGTCGATGTTGCCTCGTTGTCGGTCTACGACATCCTGAGCCGTCCGAAGACCGTCATCACCCAGGCTGCGGTGAAAAAGCTTGAGGAGCGCTTCCAATGAGCCAGCAACACGAACTCTATCGGATCCTCCGTCGGCCGATCGTCACCGAGAAGAGTCTGCGTGGCACCGAGAAGAACAACCAGTACACCTTCGAGGTGTCGGTCGATGCCAGCAAGCAGGAGATCCGCGCCGCCGTCGAAAAGCTCTTCGGTGTCGAGGTGATCAGCGTTCAGACCCGTAACCGGCTGGGCAAGGTGCGTCGTCTGGGCCGTTTCGAGGGCCGCCGTTCTGCCTCAAAGCAGGCTGTGGTCCGGCTGAAAGAGGGTCAATCCCTCGCAATCCTGGAGCAGTGAGGCGGTTATGGCTTTGAAGGCGATGAAACCGGCGACCCCGAGCAGCAGATTCACCGTGAAGGTGGATCGCAGTGAGCTCTCGAAAGAGGGCCCTGAACGCTCCTTGCTCGCCCCCCAAAAGAAAAACGGTGGCCGGAACAACACTGGTCGCTTGACGGTTCGCCACCAGGGCGGTGGTCATAAGCAGCGGTATCGGCTCGTCGATTTCCGTCGCAATAAAAAAGACATTTCTGCCCGTGTCGAGCGTTTGGAATACGACCCTAACCGCACCGCGTTCATCGCGTTGTTGGTTTATGCAGATGGTGAGAAGAGCTACATCCTTGCTCCCCAAGGTTTGAAAGCGGGCGACCAGGTCATTGCTGCCGACGGTGCCGACATCCGGCCCGGCAATGCGATGCCGCTGCGTTCGATCCCGGTCGGGACCATCGTCCACAACGTGGAGATGAAACCCGGCAAGGGCGGGCAGCTCGGTCGTTCTGCCGGGACCTCAATTCAGCTGTTGGCTCGGGAAGGCAACTGGGCAACCCTGAAGCTCTCTTCAGGCGAGATGCGGTTGGTTTCCGTGCATTGCATGGCGACCGTGGGTTCGGTTTCGAATCCCGATCATTCCAACCAAAAGCTGGGCAAGGCGGGTCGCAAGCGCTGGTTGGGTGTTCGTCCCACCGTCCGCGGTGTGGCGATGAACCCGGTCGATCACCCCCATGGCGGTGGTGAGGGGCGGACCAGCGGTGGACGTCACCCGGTTTCGCCCTGGGGTACCCCTACCAAGGGTTACCGCACCCGCCACAACCGGGCGACCGATCGCTTTATCGTTCGCCGCCGCAACAAGTGATGAGGGGGGACCAAGGTGCCTCGTTCGATTAAAAAAGGTCCATTTTTTGACCAGTACCTCATGGATAAGGTGGTCAAACAGAAAGAGGGCAGCCGCCGGGATCCCATTAAGACCTGGTCGCGCCGCTCTACCATCATGCCTGAGTTCATCGGCCATACCTTTTCGGTGCACAACGGGAGCAAGTTCATCCCGGTGTATGTGACCGAAAACATGGTCGGTTACAAGCTCGGTGAGTTCGCGCCCACCCGTACCTACTACGGTCATGGCGTCGATAAGAAGGCCAAGCGGCGCTAAGGGGAATGACGATGGAAGTGAAAGCCGTTGCCCGGCAGATCCGGATGTCTCCGACCAAGATCCGCCCCGTGGCCGATCTGGTTCGTGGCAAGAAGGTCGATGTGGCCCTGGCCGAGTTGGCCCACAACCCCAAAACCGCCGCCCGCATCATCCGAAAGGTGTTGCTCAGTGCGATGGCCAATGCCGAGAACAACCTCGGGCTGGATGTGGATCGGTTGATGGTCTCGACGATTGCCATCGATCAAGGTCCTACCCTGAAGCGGTTTATGGCACGGGCTCGTGGCCGTGGAAGCCGTATTTTGAAGCGGACCAGCCACATCACTGTCGCCGTCGCCGAACGGGATTAACGAAAGGGGAGGTGTCTCTTGGGTCAGAAGGTAAACCCGATCGGTTTCCGGATCGGCATCATCAAGAATTGGGCGTCGCGTTGGTATGCCGAACGCGACTTTGCTGACAAGCTTCATGAAGACTTTAGCCTGCGCAGCTTTTTGAAAGAGAAGCTCAATCACGCAGGAGTCTCTAAGATTGTGATCGAGCGTCCGGCCAAGCGGGCTCGGATCAACATCCACGCTGCCCGTCCCGGCGTTATTATTGGTAAGAAGGGTGCCGATATCGAGACGTTGCGCCAAGAGATCGAGAAGCGCACATCCGAAGAGGTGCACATCAACATCGTTGAAGTGCGCAAGCCCGAAATTGATGCCCAACTGGTGGCCGAGAACATCGCCCTTCAGTTGGAGCGTCGAGTGGCGTTCCGGCGTGCGATGAAGCGTTCCGTGACCAATGCTATGCGGTTGGGGGCCAAGGGGATTCGGATCCACACCTCCGGGCGTCTGGCCGGCGCCGAGATCGCCCGCGCCGAGTGGTACCGCGAGGGTAGGGTACCGTTGCACACCCTGCGGGCCGATATCGATTACGGTTTTGCCGAGGCTAAGACCACCTTCGGGATCATTGGCGTCAAGGTCTGGATCTTCCGCGAGGAAGTACCGACCGGTCGGTTGACCTAAGGAGCGCATAAGCGATGTTGCAGCCTAAACGTACCAAGTTTCGCAAAATCCAGAAGGGTCGGAACAAGGGGCTTTCCCAGCGTGGATCGACCTTGGCTTTCGGTCAGTATGGCCTCAAAGCGTTGACCCGTGGGATGTTGACCGCACGCCAAATTGAGGCGGCTCGTATCGCGATGACCCGCCACATCAAACGCGGCGGTCGTATCTGGATTCGAGTCTTTCCCGACAAGCCGATCACCAGCAAACCTGCCGAGGTCCGCATGGGCAGTGGTAAGGGATCGGTTGACCACTGGTCGGCGGTGATTCGCCCCGGGCGGGTTTTGTATGAGATGGAGGGTGTTACTCCTGAGGTGGCTGCCGAGGCGTTCCGACTGGCCGCGGCGAAACTTCCGGTGAAGACCCGGTTTGTTATGCGAGAAGAGGCATAAACGATGGCCGACGCCAAAGAACTTCGTGGCATGAGCGACGCGGCGCTTCAAAGCAAGCTCGGTGAGCTGCTTAAGGAGCAAATGGGCATGCGGTTCCAACATGCGATGGCACAACTTGAGAACACGGCCCGGATCCGTCAGGTCCGCCGCGAGGTCGCCCAGGTTCGGACCATCATCACCGAGAAGCAGCGGGAGGGCGGTCAATGACTGCGAGCCGCGGACGAGCCCGTACCCTCGAAGGGGTAGTGGTTTCCGACAAGATGGAAAAGACCATTGTGGTGAAGGTCGAGCGGTTGGTTCAGCACCCGCTCTATAAAAAGACCATTCGCCGCAGTAAAAAATACAAGGCACATGACGAGACCAACGCTTGCCGCGAGGGTGATCGTGTGCTGTTGACGGCCTGCCGCCCGCTGGCCAAGGACAAACACTGGCGTGTTAGCCAGGTCCTCAAGCGGGCAGCCGAAGCCTAATCGGGGAGACAGTCATGATTCAGATGCAAACCATCCTCGACGTGGCCGACAACTCGGGTGCCAAAAAGGTGCAGTGCATCAAGGTGCTCGGGGGCTCCAAGCGCATGGTCGCTGGGGTGGGCGACGTCATCGTTGTTTCGGTGAAGGATGCGATTCCCCGGGGCAAGGTGAAGAAGGGCGATGTTCACAAGGCCGTCATCGTTCGGACCAAAAAAGAGGTTCGTCGGCCCGACGGTTCGGTGATTCGCTTCGACGGTAATGCAGCCGTCTTGATTAACAACAACCAAGAGCCGATCGGGACCCGTATCTTCGGGCCGGTGACGCGCGAGCTTCGTGCCCGCAATTTCATGAAGATCATCTCCCTGGCGCCTGAAGTTCTCTAAGGCTGGCAGGCTCCGTTCGCAGGGCTGGAATAGTGATGAAAACCAACATCCGTAAAGACGACGAAGTGATCGTGCTGGCGGGCAAGGAACGTGGTAAGCGTGGGAAGGTGATCCGCGTACTGCCACGCAAAGGTCGCGTCATCGTCGAGCAGGTCAACACGATCAAACGGCACACCCGTCCCAATATGCGCAACCCTCAGGGTGGCATCATTGAGCGGGAGGCCCCCATTCACCTGTCGAATGTGAACCTTTACTGCAACAGTTGTGGTAAAGGGGTGCGGATCGGTCAGCGTGTTCTGGAGGATGGCTCCAAGGTCCGCGTGTGTAAGTCCTGCGGCGAGCAGATTTAAACTAGGGGTAGGCAATGGCCCGGGCACGTTTGAAACAGGTTTACAAGGATCAGGTGGTTCCCGCTCTGATGCAGGAGTTTGGGTACAGCAACATCCACCAAGTCCCCCGTCTTGAGAAGATCGTCATCAACATGGGTGTTGGGGAGGCCATCGGCAATCCCAAGATCCTTGAGGGCGCGGTCCTCGACTTGACCAAAATCGCCGGTCAAAAGCCGGTCGTCACCAAGGCGAAGAAGTCCATCGCGGCTTTCAAGCTGCGCGAAGGGATGAACATCGGAGCGAAGGTGACCCTTCGTGGCGACCAGATGTGGGAATTCCTGGACCGCCTGGTAAGCATCGCACTTCCCCGTGTCCGAGATTTCAAGGGGGTCTCCTCCAAGGCTTTCGACGGGCGCGGCAACTACACCCTGGGGATCCGTGAGCAGATCATTTTTCCGGAGATCAACTACGATGAGGTTGATCAGGTTCGGGGGATGGATGTGGTCATCGTGACCTCTGCGAACAGTGACGAAGAGGGCCGGGCCTTCCTTCGTGCGCTGAACATGCCGTTCCGCAAGTAAGGAGTCCGCCTTGGCTAAGAAGTGCTTGATTGCAAAAGCTGCTCGTGCGCCGAAATTTGGCGTTCGTGGCTACACCCGTTGCGAATGCTGCGGTCGCCCTCGTTCGGTGTACCGGAAATTCCGCCTCTGCCGCATCTGCCTGCGTCAACGTGCGCTGAAGGGCGAGATTCCTGGCATGACCAAGGCCAGCTGGTAATAGGGGATTAGACAATGGCCATGACCGATCCAATCGCCGATATGTTGACTCGGATCCGCAACGGGCAAACTGCCCGCCTCGATGTGATCCGCATGCCGGCCTCCAAAATGAAAACCGCCATTGCCTCGATCCTAAAGGACGAGGGATATATCCGGGCCTATAAGGTCGGAGGCGAAGGTGCCAAGCGCACCCTGAGCATCCAGCTCAAGTACACCCCCGAAGGCAACGGGATTGAACACATCAGTCGCCTCTCCAAGCCTGGCTTGCGGCGCTATGTGGCGGTCTCCGAGATCCCCTTCGTACGCAACGGTTTTGGCATCGCCATTCTCTCCACAAGCCGTGGGGTGGTTAGTGATCGTCAAGCCCGCGAGTTCGGGGTCGGCGGCGAGATTCTTTGCCAAATCTGGTAAATAGCGCGGCCCGTCAGGGCTGCTTTTAAGATTTTGAACTGAGACGAGACAGGGGACGCTTTCGATGTCACGTATCGGCAAGCAACCTATCGAAATTCCCGGTCAGGTGACGATCACCTTCGGGGAGGGTTCGGTGGAAGTGAAGGGGCCCAAAGGGGCTCTTTCAGCGGAGATTCGTCCTGAGGTCCAGGTGACCCAGGAGGGTTCGAGCCTGGTTGTGTCTCCCAAGGTCGAAGGCCAGGGGAACAACTTCTGGGGTTTGACCCGTGCCCTTCTAAACAACATGGTTCTTGGCGTGAGTCAGGGATTTACCAAATCCTTGGAGATCAAGGGTGTCGGTTATCGTTCGGAAGTGGCCGGTCGGACCTTGAAGCTCTCGCTCGGGTTTTCCCATCCTGTGGAATACCCGATTCCCGAAGGGATCGAGATCAAGTGCGATACCCCGACGTTGATTCATGTGTCGGGTGCCAATAAAGAGCGCGTGGGTCAGGTTTGTGCTGAGATCCGGGCGTTCCGGCCTCCAGAGCCCTACAAGGGTAAAGGGGTTCGCTATGTCGGCGAGCATGTCGCCATCAAAGAAGGTAAGAAGGCTAAGTAATTCGGGGTCGACACCATGGCTGTCATTCGTCGCGCACGTTATGCCGATTCCCGCGATCGGCGGGCTCAACGCCTTCGCCGTCGTCTCCGTCGTGAGAGCACGCGGCTGCGGTTGAGCATCTTTCGCTCCAACAAGCACATTTACGCCCAGATCATCGACGACACCCGTGGGGTGACGCTGGCTGCGGCCTCCACTAAGGACAAAGAGCTTTCCTTAAGCATCGGCAGCAATGTCGAAGCGGCGCAAAAGGTGGGTGAATTGGTCGCCAAACGCGCCTTAGCCGCCGGGATCGCTCAGGTTGTCTTTGATCGTAGCGGCTACCTCTACCATGGTCGGGTTAAAGCGCTGGCCGATGGCGCCCGGTCCGCCGGACTCGAATTCTAAGCGGCTGGAGAACACTCATGCGCAATCAAATCAACGCCGACGCCTTGGATCTCCAAGATAAGTTGGTCGGGGTCAATCGAGTCGCCAAAGTCGTCAAGGGTGGTCGTCGTTTCGGCTTTGCCGCTCTGGTTGTGGTAGGCGACGGCAAAGGCCATGTCGGCTACGGCAAGGGTAAGGCCAAAGAGGTGCCCGAGGCGGTTCGCAAAGCGACCGAGCAGGCCAAGAAGAACCTGATCCGGATTCCTCTGAACGGTACCACCGTTCAGTTCGGCGCCGTGGGTAGCTATGGCGCGGGGCAAGTTCTTCTGAAACCCGCTCCTGCAGGTACGGGCATTATTGCTGGCGGCCCTGTGCGTGCGGTGATGGAAATGGCCGGGGTGCAGGATGTTGTGGCTAAAAACCTGGGTTCGAACAACCCCCACAACATGGTTAAAGCTGCGGTTCAGGCGTTGCGCCAGCAACATTCTCCGGCCGACATCGCAGCCCGTCGCGGCAAGAGCGTTGCGGAGATCAACACCCGCACGCAAAGCTCGAAGTAAGGGGGCAGGGCAATGGCTGGTTTGGTCAAGGTAACTCAGGTGAACAGCTCGATCGGTTATCCCGAGCGTGTTCAGGACACCCTGCGCGGGTTGGGTCTGAAGCGCCGCGGCAATAGTCGTGTGCTGAAAGACACCCCCGAGGTTCAGGGGATGATCAATAAGGTTCGGCACCTGATCGCGGTTGAAGCGGTTGCCGAAGGCGATCAGAGCAAATAACGGGGTTTAACCATGTTGAAGTTGAATGAACTTGCGCCGAATCCCGGCTCCAAGACCGACCGTCGTCGCGTCGGTCGCGGTGTCGGAAGCGGTTGGGGTAAGACCAGCGCCAAGGGTCAGAAGGGGCAGCTCTCCCGTTCGGGCGCCAGCCATAGCATTGGTTTTGAGGGCGGCCAGATGCCGCTGCATCGCCGCGTTCCCAAGCGCGGTTTTCATAACCCCTTTCGCGTTGCCTACTCACCCGTGAATCTCGACCAGCTCGAAGAGAATTTCGAAGCGGGCGATGTCGTGACCACCGATGTCCTAATGGAGCGCGGCTTGGTGCCCACCAGCCGTCCCGTGGCCAAGATTTTGGCGCGTGGCAATTTGACTAAGAAGCTTGATATCAAGGTCGAAAAGGCATCCAAGGCGGCCGTGGAGAAAATCCAGGCGGCTGGCGGCAGCATCGAGCAGCTGGGGGCCTAATGGTTCCGGGAACCGCGGGTGTAGGGGATATCGGTCGTGTACCGGAGCTGCGTCGGCGCATTTTTTTCACCCTTCTGATGTTGGTGGTTTACCGGGTAGGTGCTCACGTGCCTACCCCTGGTATCAACACCGATGCCTTGCAGGCGTTTTTCGACTCTGCCCAGGGTACGTTGCTGGGTATGTTCGATATGTTCTCTGGCGGGGCGCTTTCGCGCCTAACGATTTTTGCGCTGGGGATCATGCCGTACATCTCGGCCTCGATCATTCTGCAGTTGATGACCATCGTTTCTCCGACCATTGAGGCCCTTAAAAAAGAGGGTGAGGCCGGACGACGTAAAATCACCCAATACACCCGCTATGGCACGGTGATCCTGGCGATCTTCCAGGGTTACGGGATCTCCATCGGACTCGAATCGATGAGCGGTCCCGGAGGTTTGGCAGTGGTTCCCGACCCGGGTTGGAGCTTCCGATTGCTGACGGTGTTGACCCTGACCACAGGGACCGTTTTCTTGATGTGGTTGGGTGAGCAGATTACGGAACGCGGCATCGGCAACGGCATCTCCTTGATTATCTACTCGGGGATCGTCGCCAACTTGCCAGTGGCCCTGTACAACACCGGACGGATGAGTCAAACCGGGGATTTGAGCTACTTCTTTGTAATGTTCCTGTTTGTCATGGCTATTGCGGTGACGGCGGGTGTTGTCTACATGGAGCGAGCTCAGCGCAGAATTACCATTCAGTACGCCAAGCGACAGGTGGGGCGCAAAGTCATGGGGGGGCAGTCGACCTTCATGCCCTTAAAGGTGAACATGGCCGGTGTAATTCCGCCCATTTTTGCCAGTTCTATCATCCTGTTTCCGCTGACCATTGCGAATTTTGCTCCGGTCGATTTCTTGAAGACGGTAGCGGCGTATCTGTCGCCTGGTCAGCCGCTGTACATGTTGGTGTACACGTCCGCCATTTTCTTCTTCTGCTTTTTCTACACTGCCATCGTGTTTAATCCCCACGAGACGGCTGACAACCTGAAGAAATACGGCGGGTTTATTCCCGGCATCCGGCCGGGTGCAAAAACGGCCGAGTACTTTGACAAGGTGTTGTCACGGTTGACCTTTGCAGGAGCGATGTATGTGGCGATCGTCTGTCTCATTCCCGAGATTTTGATTGCTCAGTACCACGTGCCGTTCTACTTCGGCGGCACCTCGTTACTGATTATCGTGGTGGTCACCATCGATACGACCAGCCAGATTCAGGCTCATTTAATGAGCCATCAGTACGAAGGTCTGATGAAAAAGTCGAATCTGCGGGGGGCTGGACGGTGAAGAAACAAATCATCCTGTTTGGCCCTCCCGGTGTCGGAAAGGGAACTCAGGCTCAGATTTTGACCGGTGATCTCGGGATTCCCCAAATTTCGACGGGGGATCTCCTTCGGGCCGCTGTTCGCCAGCAAAGCCCGTTGGGGGTGGAGGCTAAGGGCTACATGGATGGGGGAAAGTTGGTCCCCGATGCTCTGGTGGTTGCGATGATCGAAGAGAGATTGCAACAATCCGATGCCCAAGATGGTTTTCTGCTTGATGGCTTTCCTCGTACCGTGGCCCAAGCGCAGGCGCTCAGCGCGATGCTTGAGGCTCACGGTCGTGGTATCGAGGCAGTTGTGGCGCTTGAGGTTAACGACGAAACGGTTGTTCATCGCTTGTCGGGGAGACTTTCATGCCCTGCATGCGGCGCCTCGTTCCATCGCAGCAATCATCCGCCCAAAGTTGACGGGGTTTGCAATCAGTGCGGCGGCGCTTTGATTGTCCGGTCGGATGATCAAGAGGAAACGATCCGCCATCGCCTGGAAGCCTACCACGGCCAAACGGCGCCGGTGCTCGACTTTTATGCCCATCAGGGGCTGGTGACCCAGATTGCGGGGGACGCTCCAATTTCGGACGTTACCGTGCGCATTCTGGAAGCCCTGAACTGAATCGACAGGTCCATGGCTAAAGAAGACACCATCGAGATGGAAGGCACGGTCGCCGAGACCTTGCCCAACGCAATGTTTCGGGTCGAGCTTGAGAATGGCCACATTTTGTTGGCCCACATCTCCGGGAAGATGCGTAAACACTACATTCGGATTTTGCCGGGTGATCGGGTCACTGTTGAGCTGACCCCCTATGATCTAACCCGCGGCCGGATTATTTACCGTTCGAAATAAGGTCCACCGGCCCGATCGGCCGGGGTTTCGTTCAAGAGGAAAGACCGATGAAGGTTCGTCCCAGCGTTAAAACCATTTGCCCTAAGTGCAAGGTGATCCGCCGTAAAGGTGTGGTTCGCATCATCTGCGAAAACCCCAAGCACAAGCAGCGGCAAGGTTGATCGCCTAAGTTTCGTATCCCAAACACTGTCGATCCCAAGAGGCCCCCAAATTTGGGGGCTTCTTGACTTGGTGACGTTCATTCGTAGAATTCGCGCCCTTTTGCGCGGGACGTCCGATCGAATCCGAAGGAGGACCATTCGTGGCCCGTATTGCTGGCGTCAATCTGCCGAACAACAAGCGCGTCGAAATTGCTTTGACTTACGTCTATGGCATTGGCCGTTCGTCCGCTAAGCGGATCATCGAACAGGCCAGCATCGATGCTCAGACCCGTTTGGGCGACCTTGCCGAGCCCGAGTTGGCTCGTCTGCGTGAGATCATTGAGCACAACTTCCGGGTTGAAGGTGACCTTCGCCGGGAAATCTCCATGAACATCAAGCATCTGATGGATCTCGGCAACTATCGCGGCCTGCGCCATCGCCGTGGCTTGCCGGTTCGTGGTCAACGGACCCATACCAACGCACGGACCCGTAAGGGGCCGCGTAAGCCGATCGCCGGCAAGAAGAAATAATCACGTCTGATTAGAAGAGGTTTTGCTCCATGGCCAAGGCACAAGCCGCCAGCCGGGTCAAAAAGCGCGAGCGGAAAAACATTTCCGATGGCGTGGCCCACATCAAGTCCTCCTTCAACAACACCATCGTCACCATCACCGACAAAAAGGGAAACACGGTTTCCTGGTCGACGGCGGGTGCTGGTGGGTTTAAGGGATCCCGGAAGTCGACCCCCTATGCGGCCCAGTTGGCGGCAGAAGAGGCTGGCAAGAAGGCTGCCGAGCACGGTCTCAAAAACCTGGAGGTCATGGTGAAGGGGCCCGGTTCCGGGCGTGAGTCGGCCATCCGCGCTTTGGCGGCTGCCGGTTTTAACATCACCTTCATTCGTGACGTGACGCCGATCCCCCACAACGGGTGCCGTCCTCCGAAGCGTCGCCGCGTCTGATTTCTGAGTTGGAATCCGCGGCTGGTTGAAGATGAAGTCCGGACCGTATCCCGGCCGGTAGTTTGATAAAGGAGATCCCCCTTGGCTCGTTATTTGGGTTCCAAGTGCCATCAATGCCGTCGTGAGGGCGTGAAGCTGTACCTTAAGGGCAGCAAATGCTACTCCGACCGCTGCCCCATCGAGACCCGTCCTTATCCTCCGGGTCAGCACGGCCAACGGCGTCCTCGCGTGAGCGACTACGGGGTTCAGTTGCGTGAAAAGCAGAAGGTTCGCCGGATTTACGGTGTGCTCGAAAAGCAGTTCCGCAAGTACTTCGAAGAGGCAGCTCGTCGCCGTGGCAACACCGGTGAGAATATGTTCAGCCTGCTCGAAGCACGCCTGGACAACGTGGTCTACCGGATGGGTTTTGCCAGCTCCCGCAACGAGGCTCGGCAGGTGGTTCGCCACAACCAAATCCAGGTGAATGGCCGTCGCGTCAATATTCCCAGCTATTCGGTTCGGGTGGGTGATGAAGTGGCCGTGATGGAAAAGAGCCGTGGTCAGGCTCGTATTCAGAGCGCCATCGAGTTTGCCAGCAAACAACGTGGGATCCCTTCCTGGTTGGAAGTTGATGCCCAAAAGCTCGCGGGGGTGTTTAAGGCGGTTCCTGCCCGTACGGAGATCGGCCTAGACGACATCAACGAGAGCTTGATCGTTGAGCTTTACTCGAAGTAATCCCCCCATCCGATAGGAGAAAGGGCGACGATGAGCTTTCTGCCCAACGAAAAGAATTGGACCGACCTGATTCGGCCCCGCCGGGTCGAGATGGAAGAGATCAGCGGATCTCGGCATGGCCGTTTGGTGGCCGAGCCCTTGGAGCGTGGTTTCGGAACGACTTTGGGCAATGCTTTCCGCCGGGTGCTCCTCTCTTCTTTGCGGGGGGCGGCTGTCAGCCGGATTCGAATCGACGGAATCCTGCACGAGTTCTCCACCCTTCCCGGGGTTGAAGAGGATGTCACTGATATCGTCTTGAACCTCAAGGGATTGTGGGTGACCTTGGATGGCGACGACGAGCCGGCAACCATGCGTTTGGACGTAACCGGACCCGCGACCGTCACCGGCAAGGATATCGACACCGGCCACCGGGTGAAGGTACTTAATCCCGATCACGTCATCGCCCATCTGGGTGAGGATGGAAAGCTCAATATGGAGCTTTCCGTGACTTCCGGGAAGGGCTACGTGCCCGCCGATCGGCAGGAGTCGACTGGTGTGATCGGGGAGTTGAGCATCGATGCGTTGTACAGCCCGATTCGTCGGGTGTCCTTCAACGTCGAGAATGCCCGAATCGGCCAGGACACCGATTTCGACCGTTTGCTGCTTGAGGTCGAGACCAACGGCGCCTTGAGTGCGGTGGATGCTGTCTCCATTGCTGGGAAGATCTTGACCCATCAGCTCAATCCCTTCATTACCTTCGAACCCGATGTGGTCGAGAAGGTGGAAGAGAAAGAGGAGCAGATTCCGTCGATTCTGACCCGACCGATCACCGACCTTGAACTCTCGGTGCGCTCTATGAATTGCCTGAAGAATGAAAAACTCTTCTACATTGGCGATTTGGTCACCAAAAGCGAACAAGAACTGCTCAAGACCCCCAACTTCGGGCGTAAGAGCCTGAACGAGATTAAAGAGGTCTTGGAGCGCAATGGGTTGGAGCTGGGAATGTCGGTTCCCGGATGGCCCCCTGAAAACCTGCCCGAGCCCGGAACTTTGCCCGTCTCGGATGCAAACGTGGACACCGCGACTGCCTAATCGGCCAAGCGCTGCGATAAGAAACTCCTAGAGGTCATTAGTCATGAACCACCGCAATTCAGGCCGCAAATTGGGGCGTACCGGCTCCCACCGCCGGGCCATGATGGCGAATATGCTCTCCTCGTTGATCGAGCATGAGCAGATCCGTACCACCCTGCCCAAGGCCAAGGAACTGCGTCGCTTTGCCGACACCATGATGACCCTTGGCAAACGTGGTGATCTGCATGCCCGCCGTCAGGCGATCGCCAAGATTCGCGATCAGGGTGCGGTTGCCAAGTTGTTCGAGGATCTGGCCAAGCGCTCGGCCAGCCGTCCCGGCGGTTACACCCGCGTGCTGAAAGCTGGGATCCGTCCCGGCGATGCCGCTCCGATGGCGATCATCGAGTGGGTGGATCGCTGAATCGCGACCGCTAAAGTAATGAAAAGGGGCCCGTTGCTGGGCCCCTTTTTTTTTGGCTGGAGGATCCATGCCGCCATTGGTACTGGCCAGCGATTTTGGAATCGTTAGCCCCTATCCGGGGCAGATGGAACTCGCCGCCCGTGCATGCGGATGGGCGGGCGACATTGTGCAGCTCTGGCATGAGTGGCCTTCGTTCCGCGTCGATTTGGGCCCGGTTCTTCTGCCTCGACTCGTTCGACCTCTTCCTTTGGGAAGCGTGGTGGTTGCGGTGGTCGATCCAGGGGTGGGTAGCGATCGCAGGGTGGTAGCAGTGCCATGGCAAGGCGCAACCTGGATCGCGCCCGACAACGGTTTGCTCAGCGCGATACTCGGTGAGGGGGCGCCAAGCTACGATCTTGAGGACTACCGCCCTGTCGCCTCCAGCGCGCACACCTTTCACGGTCGTGACTGGATGGTTGCCGCCGCAGCAGACTTTCTAACGGGACGTGCCTCTTTGGCCGACCTGCCCTTTGCGCCAAATCCCACAATGTGCTCTTTGCCCCCTCCCGGCCTGGCCTTTTGGGATGCCTTCGGCAATGCAGTGACCACCTGTCCGTGGGAGGGTGGTGCCGCAGGGGCTTGGTGGTCTGCCGAGGGGTGTTTGACGCAAGTGGAACATTTTTCGCAGCAGCCTCCCGGTCGGCTGGTTGCGGTTCGGGGTTCCCTTGGGTTGTGGGAGGTTGCCGTTGTGGAGGGGAGTGCTCGCCAGCACCTCGATGGAACCCTGGATTTACTATGCTGGAAAGATCAATAAGGGAATAATTTCAGATTGTTGGTTTGGATGCCTGCTGTAATACTTTAAGTGGATGTCATTGGGGGAGGGTGCGGGATGGGGCGACCATGGGTCTGATGTGGTGGAAATCCATAACTGGATGGTCGACGGGCTTTCGGGGCGCCGAATGGGGCCTTTTGGTCGCCTTGGCGTGGCTCAGCGCCCAGGTGGTTGTATCGACCCTTGCCCCCGTATCTGCAATTGGCATTTCCTCCTCGGTCGCCCATGTGGCCGCACCCCCATCGGGCGCTCAGGTCGCTGTGAAATTGGACCGCCTGTTGACTTGGACCCCCTTTGGCGCTGCGCATGTCGCCCCTACGCCGAGTGCAGTCCAGGCCCCTGTCGATATTCGCCCCACCTCTTTGCCGTTGAAACTGCAAGGGGTGATTACCGGCAAACGCCCTCTGGCGATCATCGAAGAGACAGCCAAGCGCTGGCAGGAGCCCTACGGGGTTGGGGCTGTGGTGGCGGGGGCGACGGTTATCGAAATCACCGCTCGTCAGGTCAAGCTGCAGGTTCCGGGTGGTGGGATTCAGATTCTGACGCTAGAGGATGAGGAGGGGGGCAAGTTGGTCTCCACTACCCCCGTCCTGGACGTGGTTCAACCAGCACGGGCGGCGGCGGACGGATCCACCACCTTGGCCCGGGCCGATATTCAATCTGCGCTGGCCAACATCAACCAACTGATGGTGCAGGCCCGTATCATGCCCCACTTCACCGATGGGCAGGCCGACGGTTTCACCCTTTCGGCCATTCAGCCCGGCTCATTTTATCAGCGCCTGGGGCTACACAATGGCGATGTGGTGCACCGGGTAAATGGCCGGGAGCTCTCTTCACCCGAGCAAGCGGTAATGGTTTACCAGCAATTGCAGGGTGAGTCCGATGTCGAGGTCGAGGTGACCCGCAACGGGCAACCAACCACCCTGCATTTCGCAATTCGTTGAGGAAAGACGGTCCACGATGAGCCAACCCTGCACCGCAATGACGACACGTTCTTGGCGCCTGTCGCGCTGGTTGGCCGGGATGTGGCTTATCGCCACCTTGGGGCTGGCCCAGCCGGTTCAAGCAGCCCCCCTCTCCATTGATTTCAACGACGCCGAGATCCACGCAGTCATTAAGGCGATGGCCGAGATTACCGGCAGAAACTTCCTGGTCGACTCGCGGGTGAAGGGGCGGGTCTCTTTGGTGGGGCCCAACCCTATTGACGAGAAAGAGGCCTACCAGCTCTTCCAGGCGATGTTGCAAAGCATCGGTTTCACGGCGCTTGATGCCGGGGCAGTAACCAAAATCGTGCCGGTCGCCGACGCCAAGCAGATCGACGGACCTGTCGGGCTCGACCGCCGCCTGGGGGGGCAGGGGGACGAGATGATTACCCAGATCGTCCGCCTGGAGTACGCCAATGCTCAGATGCTGGTACCGGTGCTGCGCCCCCTGGTGAACCCCAACTCGGTATTGGTCGCCTACACCCCCACCAACGCGCTGATTATCTCTGATACTGCTGGGAACATTCGGCGGTTGACCAAGATGATCGCTGGACTCGATCTTCCCCTCTCAGACGCGCTCGCCGAACTCATACCTTTGAAGTACGCCTCGGCCTCGAACGTGCAGCGGATGGTTAAGGAGCTTTTCGCTTCGGGCGGAGGACAAGGGGCGGCAGCACAGCAGCAGGCCATTGGGCAGCGGTTGGCGATCATGGCCGACGACCGCACCAACACCTTGATTGTATTGGGCGACGAGCCGCAACTGCGCAAGGTGCGGGAGATGATCGCCACCATCGATGTCCCCACCGCCCAGACCAAAAGCAACATCCACCTGGTCACCTTGAGCAACGCCGACGCCGAAGAATTGAGCAAAATCCTCACGCAGATGTTGGGCAGTGGTGCCAAGCCGGGGGACGCCTCCCAGGCGCCGGTCACCTTCAACAAGGCGGTGAATGTGGTGGCCGACAAGGCGACCAATAGCCTCATCATCACCGCCGATCCCGCCGACTTCGAGGTTCTGGCCCCCGTCATCGAACAACTCGACGTGCGCCGTCAACAGGTCTTCGTCGAGGCGCTCATCATGGAGGTCAGCGCCAACAAAAGCCGTGAGTTTGGATTCGAGTGGCAATCGATGAACGGGGTGAACAGCTCGGGGGTCGCCGCCTTTGGGGGAACGAATTTCAACAACGCAAGCAGCACAGGGATTCGTTCGGTGGCGGGCAACATCACCGGTCTGGCGGGGGCCGATGGCCTGGCCATCGGGGTGGCCAAGGGGAGCATTACCTATGGTGGCAACACCTTTTTGAATCTGGGGGCGTTGGTGCGCGCCCTGCAAACCGATGCCGACGTCAACATCCTCTCGACCCCGACATTGTTGACCACCGACAACCAAGAGGCCGAAATTGTGGTGGGGCAGAATGTCCCCTTCATTACCGGTTCGTACTCCACGACAGGCAGTACCAGTACCACGACCGCCAACCCGTTTCAGACGGTGCAGCGACAGGATGTTGGGATCACCCTCAAGCTCACCCCCCAGATCAGCGAGGGGCAATTCGTCCATCTCGATCTTTACCAAGAGGCCTCTTCGGTCGCCCCTTCCACCACCGGCGCCGCAGACCTGATTACCAACAAACGCAGCGTGAAGACCTCGGTGGTGGTGCGCGATGGGCAGTTGGTAGCGTTGGGTGGGCTCATGCAAGACAACCAAACCACCACGGTGAAACAGGTCCCCTGCCTCGGGGCAATTCCGCTGCTGGGCGAGCTGTTTCGCTACACGGTGGCGGGCAACAGTAAAACCAACCTGATGGTGTTCTTGCGCCCCACGATCATCAATTCCTACGACGACCTCGACCGGGTCAGTCGCTTGCAATTCCGGCGCATGGACGATGTTCGGGTCGAACAGCAGTACAAGGGGACGTGGCTCTTCAGTCCCGAGAATCCCCCCAAGAAACTCTCAGACGCCGACCTCGACGCGGTTTTCAAAGGCGACGTGCCGATGGACGAAATCGAAAACGACGCCGCCAAATCCCCGGCCCCGCACCCCCGAGAAACCACACCTACCCAGCCGCAGCCCCACGGGGGGGAGAGCGGGGGACAGGGTGGCTGAGTCGCTGACCGATCAACCTGCCGAGGTGGTGACGCCCCTCCCTGCTGCCCCTCTGCGCATCGAGGATCTCCCCCTTGACCCCCGCTGGATTGGATCGGTGCCGATTCCCTATGCCCGCCGCGCCAAAGTGCTCCCCTTTGCCGAACACGAAGGGGTGGTCCAGGTCGCGGTTGGCGAGGGCGAGGATCCTACCGCCACCATCCGCGAACTGATTCATCTGCGCGCCGTGCTCAAGATGCCGGTTGCCGCAGTACCGATGCCCCCTGCGTTGTTTGAAAGTCTGGTCAACCGTGGCTACGACGCCTTGGGTTCGGCGCTGGAGGATGTCCCCGACCTGGCCGGGGAGGGGCTCGACGCCCTGGCTCAGGACTTGGTCCCCGCCGATCTGCTCGACGCCGAGGACGACGCCCCCATCATCCGGCTGGTCAACGGTCTGCTCAGCGAGGCGGTGAAAGACCGGGCCTCTGATATTCACATCGAACCCTACGAACGGGGGCTGGCGGTCCGCTTCCGGGTCGACGGGGTGCTCCACAACGTTCTGCGTCCCCCCAAGGCGGCTCAGGCGGCGCTGACATCTCGCATCAAAATCCAGGCCGGACTCGACATCGCCGAGAAACGGATCCCCCAGGACGGCCGCATCGCTTTGCGGGTGGCGGGACGCGAGGTGGATGTGCGCGTCTCGACCCTGCCGACCTCCCACGGCGAGCGGATTGTCATGCGTCTGCTCGACAAGGGTGGGCACCTGCTCACTTTGCCCGAGCTCGGCATTCCCGAGCTGGAGCGGGCCGCCATCGAAAAGATGATCCAGTCGCCCCATGGCATTCTGCTGGTCACCGGCCCTACCGGCTCGGGCAAGAGCACCACCCTCTACGGCGCCCTGACCACCCTTAACACTGCCGAGCGCAACATCATCACCGTCGAGGATCCGGTCGAGTACCAACTGGCCGGGGTAGGGCAGATCCAGGTCAATGCCAAGGTGGGGCTGACCTTCGCCTCGGGGCTGCGCGCCATCCTGCGTCAGGATCCCGACGTCATCATGGTCGGCGAGATCCGCGACCGGGAAACCGCCGAGATCGCCATCCAGGCCTCGCTCACCGGCCACCTCGTGTTCTCAACCCTGCACACCAACGACGCCGCCACCGCCGCCACCCGCCTGATCGACATGGGGGTCGAACCCTTCTTGGTCGGTTCGTCGCTCATCGGCATCCTGGCCCAGCGTCTGGTGCGCCGGCTTTGCCCCCACTGCCGCCGCGAGGCCGAGGTGACAGCGGCGGTGCAAGAGGAGCTGGAGTCGGTGATCGCCGCCCCGGTCCACTTCCACCCCGAGGGGTGCGACAAGTGTCTGGGGACCGGTTACATCGGCCGAGTCGGCATCTACGAATTGATCGTGGTCGACGACGCGTTGCGCGATCTGATCCAAGCCGGGGTCCCCTCCTCGAAACTGCGCGATGCGGCCAAGAGCAAGGGGATGCATACCCTGCGCGACAGCGGTGCACGCTTGGTCGCCCAGGGGGTGACCTCGGTCGAAGAGGTTCTGCGCGTGACCCGCATGGATCTGTAACCCGATGGCGCTCTTCCGCTACCAAGGGGTCAACGCCAAGGGGCGCAACGTTTCGGGGCTGCTTGAGGGCGACTCGGAGCGGCAGATCCGTACCAAGCTGCGTAGCGACGGCATCGCCCCCTTAAGCGTGACCCAAGAGCGGGCCGAGGCGGGGGAGGGGCCCAAGCGGGGGCGGCGGGCCAAGCGGGCCGAGGTGGTGCTCTTCACCCGCAATCTGGCCACCCTGCTCGGGGCGGGGATCACCCTGGTTGACGCTCTGGATGCCAGCCGTGAGCAGATGGAGGGGGAGTCCATCGAGCCGGTGATTGCGGCGGTGAAAGGGCGGGTCAACGAAGGCAGTTCGTTGGCGGGCGCGTTGAGCGACCACCCACGGGTTTTCCCCGATCTTTACCGCGCCATCATCGCCGCCGCCGAAGAGGCGGGCGCCCTGGGCCCCTCCCTCGACCGGCTGGCCGACTTTCTTGAGGAATCTGAAGCACTCAAGGGCAAGTTGGTGGTCGCCAGTGTCTATCCCGCCCTGATGACGGTGCTGGGTGGCGGCATTGTCGTCGGATTGGTGGCGGTGGTGGTCCCCAAGATCACCAAGGTTTTCGTCGATATGGGGCAGACCCTGCCGCTGCCGACCCGCATTTTGATGGGGATCAGCGACCTGCTCGCCCAGCACTGGGGGCTGATGTTGCTTGCCTTGGGTGTGCTGGCCGGGGGGATGGCTTGGGCCGTGCGGGGGGAGGAGGGGCGGCGGCGCCGGGACGGTTGGGTGCTTAAGGTGCCGCTGCTGCGCCGCTTGGTCATTCAGCTGGGGGTGGCGCGGTTTTCGCGCACCCTTTCGATTTTGCTCGGTTCGGGGGTGCCGATCCTCTCGGCGCTGCGCACCGCCGCCCCGTTGATGAACAACCGAATTTTAGAGGGCAAGGTGGCCGAGGCGGCGGGCGAGGTGCGGGAGGGGGGATCCCTAGCCCGCGCCCTGCAACGGCAGGCGACCTTCCCCCCGTTGTTGATTCAGATGATCAAGAGCGGAGAGGGGAGCGGCACCCTGGATCGTATGCTGGAGCGGGTCGCCGACCGGCTCGACCGGGAGACTGGCGCCACCCTCGCCGCCCTGATGGCGGTGGTTGAGCCGCTGCTAATTGTGGTGATGGCGGTGGCGGTCGGATTTGTGGTGGTGTCGGTGCTGCTGCCGATCTTCGAAATGAACGAGTTGGTGGGCAAACGATGAGGGGGCAGGCCGGTTGGTTGGGCGCCTGGTTGTTGCTGACGCTGGGGAGCCTCTCGAACGCCTGGGGCGATGTGCAAAACGTCCGCTTTGCTTGGGCGTTGCTCGGCGACGGGCGGGCCGAGGCGGCGCGGATCGAGTTCGAGCGCGCCCTTTTTTACGGCGGACTTTCCGAGGTTGAGGTCGCCGGGGCGATGGCGGGGTTGGTCGCCGCCCGCATCAAGGGGGGGCACGACGCCGATGCCCGGGGCACCTTGGCCCAGCTCGAAGGATGGCTGGGGGCACGCCCCATCTTGTGGAGCGACCCCGATGTGCAGGCTGCCATCGGCGAGATGAGCACCGCCCTGCTGCAAGGGGGGATCGACCCCGAGCCCTTTCTGCTCAAGGGGGGGGAGCACGAAAAAATGCGTTATTGGGCGGGGGCGGCGGCGTGGCAGCACGATCCGGCCCGCGCCTCGGCACTTTGGAAGCAAATCCCCGAGGGGAGCCCGGAGCGCACGATGGCCGAACTATGGCGGCGTAAAGCCTGGGACCACCCCCCCAAGTATTACGCCCCCGACAAGGCGGGATGGCTGTCGCTCATCCCCGGCGCCGGACATCTCTACCTCGACCGTCCCATGGACGCCCTGACCGCCTTCGGGGTCAACGCCCTGCTCATGGCCGCCACCGCCGACACCGTGCGCAAAAAAGAGTGGGGATTGGGGCTGCTGCTGGGGAGTGTGACGGTGACCTGGTACGGCGGCACGATCTTCTCGGCGGTTTCGCTGGCGCAGCGGCAGAACCGAGAGGAGCGGCTGCGGTGGCCCCACGACACCATGCCGGGCGGCTGGAGCATGCCGTGAAGCAGGCAACAATGGGTACAGCACTGACCGTGGCGGCGCTCCTGGCGGCGGGCTCCGCCTGGGCTGAGCCGGAGCCGACCCCCGGACGGGTCTTCATGCAGATCTACGGCAAGACCTTGTCGCAGATCGACGGCGACCGCTGCCCCTCCCACCCCAACTGCCTGCATTACGCCGGGCAGGCGGTGGCCCAACATGGGGGGCTGCTTGGCATTGGGCTGACGGTCGACCGGCTGATTCACGAGGCCGATCAGCGTTTTCGCGGCCCCTTTGTCGAAACCTCCGCCGGAGTGCGGATCGACGACCCTTTAAGAAGCAACGATTTCTGGCTCAAACAGTGATTTCAAAGGAGTTTAACGTGAAGCGACACGCCCCCCCCCGCTCCTCCGAGGCGGGCTTTACCCTGATCGAAATCATGGTGGTCATCGTCATTCTGGCGGTGCTCGCCACACTGGTCGCCCCCAAAATTCTGGGCCGCACCGACGATGCCAAGGTGACCAAGGCCAAGGTCGATATTCAAAGCCTCAACGGGGCGCTGGACATGTACCGGCTCGACAACGGCTTCTACCCCGGCACCGATCAGGGGCTGGAGGCGCTGGTGAGCCAGCCCTCCGGAGAGCCCGCCCCCAAAAAATGGCGGCAGGGGGGCTACGTCAACAAGCTGCCCAACGACCCCTGGGGTAACCCCTACTTGTACCTGAGCCCCGGCACCCATGGTTCGGTCGACATCTGGTCGCAGGGGGCCGACGGTGCGCCCGGCGGCGACGGGCTCGATGCCGACATCGGCTCTTGGAATCTCGACAACTGACGATGAATGGCCGCCGCCACAGGGGCTTCACCCTGCTGGAGCTGGTGGCCACCATGGCGATCATCTCCCTGACCATCGGTCTGTTCACCGCAACCCTGGTGGGGGATCCCAACGCGGCGCTGCTCGACGACGAGTCCGACCGGTTGGCCAAAACGATCCGAGCGATGGCCGACGAGACGGCGGTGACTGCCCAGGCGGTGCGGTTGGAATTCGACCTTGAAAAGGGGAGTTACCGCTGGCTGCAACTGCCCCAAAATCTGGGGGGATCGAGCGATGGCAAGCCGCCGGAGGGGATCCTGATGCGCGAGCGCCCCTTCGCCCCCCACACCCTGCCGCCCCAGGTGAAGTTGGGGGCGGCGGTCGGCCTGGACGGCTCCCCGGTGTTTTTGATCCTCCCCACCGGGGTAATCCCGGCGGGCAAGGTGGTGCTGGTTGCCGGAGATCAACAGCGGGTGCTCACCATTGCGCCGGGGATCGATCCGGTGCGCATCGAAAGCCAAGGCAGGGCGCCGTGACACCGCTTCGGTCCAACCGCGGCTTCACCCTATTGGAGGTCATGGTGGCGCTCGCCCTGGCGGCGGTGGCGTTGGTCGCACTGCTTGAAGGGCACGCCCGCTCGTTGCAGCAGCAGTTGGTGGTCGAGGAGCACATCAAGGCCACGGCGCTGGCGCGGCAGATGCTGCTCGAAGCCCGGCAGATCCCCTTCAACGCCCTGCGCGAGGATCACGGCGAAACCGAGGACAAAACCCTGACCTGGAACCGAGTGCTGCTCCCGAGCCTGACCGCCGACCTCAGGCAGGTGAACATCGAGGTCGCCCGTCCTGGCGAGGATGCCCCGCTGGTCACCTTGATAACCCTGGTGCGCAAGTGATGCGGCCCCAAAACAGCGGTGGATTCACCCTGATCGAGCTGTTGGTTGCCCTTGGGATCGGGGCGGTGATGGCGGGTTTTCTGTTCGGCATCGAGGCCCAGGTCGGCAGCGGCCAGCAGGCGCGGCGGGAGGCGGCGGGGGCCAGCGCCGCCCTCGACCGGGCGGGGCTGGCGCTGCAACGAGACTTTTTTGCCCTCGTCGAGCGGGACCCCGCCAACGACAAGCTCCCCAAGGATCTCCCCCCTTTTCAAGCCGACTTGGTGCGGTTGACCGAGGGGGGGAGCTTCTCTTTAAGTTGGGGCGGGACGGGCCGTTTGACCGGTTTCGACAGCGGCAGCAATTTGCAAAGGATCATCTGGGCCATGGTCGAAGAGGACCGCAGCCAGGGGGGGGATGTGCGCTACCGCCTGGTGCGCCGCACCCTCCCCATGGCCTGGGAGGGGATCCAAACCCCACCGGAGGAAACGGTCCTAACCGGTCTGACCGGCGGGCAGGTCGAGTTCTACAAGAGCGGTTCGGCCACCCCCCAACCCAATTGGGACAACCAAACCGGAGTCGCCGCCCCGGTGGGGCTGCGCCTCACCCTGTGGTTTCAAGGCGGTAGCCAGGTTTTGGCGGTGAGCCGATGAGGGGGCGGAGCAACGAACGCGGTGCGATCTTACTCATCGTGGTGGGGCTGATCGCGGTGTTGACCGTGCTGGTGACCCAGGCGCTGACCGATACCCAGATTTCGGTACGCAGGGCCACCAATACCGAGGATTGGAACCGCGCCTTCGAGGTCGCCCGTGGCGGCGCCGCCGCCGCCGAGGCGCTGCTGATCGAGGATGCCAAGGGGAGTGAGACCCAGAAACAGGACGATCTGAGCGAGGATTGGGCTCAGGTTCTGCCCCCCTTCCCGGTTGAGGACGGGGTGGTGGCGGTACAGATCGAGGACGGCAACCGCTACTTCAACGTCAACCGAATTTGGGAGGCTCAGGCCAGCGGCAACGGTACCGCCTCGGTGACCCATATCGACATCTTGTCGCGGCTGCTGCAAAACCAGGGGGCGCCGGGGCCATTGGCACTGGTGGTTGCAGACGCCCTTGATCCCGATGTTGAACCCCGTCCCAGTGGTGATGAGGGGGCGGGATACACCGACGGTGGACCCCGCAACGGCTGGTTCGACACCGACGCCGAGATCTGGCGGCTGCCGGGGTTGGGCGATCCCGAGGTGCAGAAGGTGCTGCGGCCCCTGGTGATGGCCGTCGATCCGGGGGTCAACCACACCATCAATGTCAATACCGCCTCGCCCCAGGTGCTGGCCGCAGCGATCGATACCAGCCTTGGAATTGCCGAGCAGGTGATTCATGAACGGCCGTTCGACGCGGTTTCAACCATGTACAACCTTCAGGTGTTGAGTGGTCTCACCACCCCCCAGGGAGTTTTCGACGTGAAAAGCGACCTCTTCCGCATCAGCGCCACCGCCCGCTTTGGCCGCGCCCAAGCGACGGTGATCCGTTGGGTGCGCCGCAACGGCACGACGATCCAGACGATCCGTCAGGAGGTCCCCCTGTGGTGACGGCGGTCCGCACCCAACAGGCGGCGCTGGCCTTCGATGGCCAGGCGCTCTACCTCATCACCCCCGAGGGACAGATGCGGCTGGAGAGCGTTGCTGCATTGCCCGAGCCCCCCCCCCGGCTGCGCACCCTGGTGTGGTGCGATCCCTTGCCGGTTCGGGCCATGACCTTGCCGGTGCGCGACGCCCGCTTGCAGGTGCTGGCGACCGGCGCGGTCGAGGATCTCTGGCCCGGCGAGATGCGGGGTTGGTTCGTCGCATCTTTGCCTGCGGGGCACGGCAAACCGGTGCCGGTGTTGGCGGCGGCGCTACCCGAAGCGCTGCTGCAAGAGCGGCTGTCGATCCTGCGTGAGGCCGGTTGGGAGCCGCAGCGGCTGGTGTTGCCCGAACACGGTTTGGCCCAACTGTTGGGCAAACAAGCGCAGGGGTGGTACCACTGGGTCGCGGGCAACCGCTGGGTCCACATCGAGGGGGGTGAGGTGGTCGACGCCCTGCACCTCGATGGGATCGATCTGCCCGAGGGTTGGATCCCGGCGCTGGAGGTCACGGTGCTCAACGAGGAGGATTGGCCCTGGGAGCGGGTGCTCACCGCAGCCATGCAGGCACGGAGCAAAAATCTGCTGTTGGGCCCCTATGCCCCCTCGTCGCTGGGACGCACCCTGTGGCGCCAGGGGCGGGTGGCCGCCGCCATGTTGGCCGGGGTGATGGTGCTGGCGCTGGTTCTGAGTTGGGTCGGCGCCTCCCAACAGCTCGACCGGGCCGCCGCGATTCAAGCGGGGTTGGGGGCGCAGTACCAAGAGCTCTTCCCCGGTGCCCGCGTGGTGGTCCCCCTCGATCAGATGAAACAAAAGGTCGACGCCCTGCGCCGCTCGGTTGGACGGGCCGAGGCGGGGGTGGTCCCTCTGCTGGCCAAGATGCAGTCGGCGATTGCCGGATTCGATTTGCAGGTTGAGGAGATCGAGGTGACCGACGGGGCGATCAATCTGCGCGGTCAGGTGGCCAGCTTCGACGCCGCCGAACAGTTGCGGGCCAAACTCGCAGCCCTGGGCGAGGCGACCATTGCCGATGCCCGCTCCCAAGAAGATAAAGTCCGGGTGACCTTAAGGGTGCTGCGGGCCGAGGGGGGGGCGTGATGGAACAAATGATGGCGTGGTGGCTGGAGCGCGAGCCCCGTGAGCGTTGGGTGCTGGGGGTCGGCGCCGCCCTTTTGTTGCTGGTGCTGATCTCGGAGGGGATCGTCTCCCCTTTGGCCGAGCGTCACCATCGGGCCGAACGGGCGTTGCAGGCGGCGCAAGAGGCGCAGGGCAAAATGGCGGGGTTGGTCGCCGAGTACCGGGCGCTGCAAGCCCGTAATCCGCAGGGGGCGGGCGCCGCCCAGAGCGGGTCGCCCTTGTCGCGGGTCGAGGCGGCGGGGCGCAACGTCGGCATTGGCGACCGCATCAGTCGGATCAAGCCGATCAAGATCGGCGACAGCGAGCGGGTGTCGGTGCAGGTTGAGCAGATCGCCTTCAAAGATGCGATCCGCTTCATGGCTGCCATCGAGTCGGGGGGGAGCGGCGACCGGATCGAGCGGATGTCGATCAAGGAGCGCTACCGCGAACCGGGGATGTGTGATCTGCGGCTGGAGGTGGGGGGATGAAACGCGCCTGGATTATGGGGGGGGTATGGCTGCTCCTCACCGCCCTGTTCACCGTGGTGCTTTGGCCCATCGATCCCTGGCTTCGTCCTCAGATCGAGAAGATCCCGGCGGTGGCTCAGGTCGGTTCCATCGAGCGCGAGGGCTTGAGCCTGAACGTGCACGCCTTGACTTTACGCCTGCCCGGCAATCCCGACCCCCTCAACATCGACCTCGCCACCCTCTCCCCTGCTTGGGGGCGGCTGCTCACCTTCGACCCAGCCGCCGAGTTTGAGCTTCGGGCGGGCGACGACCGGCTAACCGGCCAATCCGACAGCAACGGATCCTTGCAAGAGGTGGTCGGCGCCCTGCATCTGCAACGCTGGCTACCCGCCTACGGCGAGGGGCTGCTCAACCTGAGCGGCGCCATCCAAACCGCCAATCCGCTACGCAGCGACCTGACCGCCACCTTAAGCGGCGCCACCCTGCGTTACATGGGGCTGGCGCTACCCGTCGACACCCTGACCTTCAAGGGGGCGGGGGATGGCGGCAAATGGAGCGGCACCCTGATCGGGGCGGGGCTCGACCTGAAGATCGCCCTGCGCGCCACCCCCGACGGCGCGATCAACGCCACCCTCTCCGGCCTCTACGCCCCGGCCTCAGCGCAACGGGCCCAGCTGGCCCCCTTCCTGCGCATGATCGGCAACCCCGATCCCCAGGGACGCTTTCCGATTCAATGGAGTGGGGTGGTGCCGCTGTAATCAGGCTGTAGGTTTTGCAACGGAACCGCTCAATCACCTGTCGAATCGGTTACACTCCCCGCCCCATTTCCATCACGACACCCCCCGAGAGAGTCCCATGTCCGCTGCCTCCTGGGCCATTTTGGGCACCGCCCTCTATCTGTTGATCGGCAACTTCGCCTGGGTCAACCCGCTGGCCATCCGTCGCCGCCTCGTCGGTCTGTTGATTTGGCTGGCGGGCTTCGGCCTGATCCTGGTCTTCGCCGACTTTGCCGAGAAGGCGATTGCCGGTGCGGCCCACGCCCAGGAGTCGATCAATTACTGGATCTACTTCCTGGTCTACCTGCTCATCAGCTACCCCGGCTTTTTCGTGGCGATGCAACAACACGCCCGTTTGCACAAGGGAGCGGCCAAGCCTGCGGTTACGCCGCCTACCGAAGCCCCCCCCGCCGAACCCACCTAAATCACGAACACCCAAAGGGCCGATCCATGACCCCAACCTTTATCGTCACCCCCAACGCGCTGCGCCTGATCGATCAGCGGTTGCTCCCCTTCGAGGAACAATGGTTTGACGTGACCGATGCCGCGACCGCCCATGACGCCATCAAGCTGATGGTGGTCCGGGGCGCCCCCGCCATCGGGGTGACCGCCGCCTTCGGTATGGCCTTCGAGGCCCGCAAGGATTTGGACGATGCCGCTTGGCAACAGGCGAGCGCCGACCTCAACGCGGCCCGTCCCACCGCCGTTAACCTGCGTTGGGCTTTGGAGCGGATGACGCGGGTGCGGGCTGCCGGGGCCGACGCCGCCGCCCTCTTCGTCGAGGCCCAAGCGGTTTTGGATGAGGATGTGGCGATCAACAAGGCCATCGGCGCCAACGGTGGCCCCTTGATGCCGCGCCAGGGGGGGATTTTGACCCACTGCAACGCCGGTGCCCTGGCTACCGCCGGATACGGCACGGCGCTCGGGGTGATCCGGGCGGCGGTCGAAGCGGGGGCCAAGGTCACCGTGTATGCCGACGAAACCCGCCCCTATTTGCAAGGGGCGCGGCTGACCGCCTGGGAGCTGATGGCCGACGACATTCCGACCACCCTGATCTGCGACAACATGGCGGCCCACGCCATGAAAACCGGACGGATTCATGCGGTGGTGGTAGGGGCCGACCGGGTCGCCGCCAACGGCGACGCCGCCAACAAAATCGGCACCTTGCAAGTGGCAATCGCCGCCAAACATTTCGGCATCCCCTTCTATGTGGCGGCGCCGCTGTCGACCATCGACTTAACCACCCCGACCGGGGAGGGGATCCCCATCGAGGAGCGCGATCCCAAAGAGGTTACGCAGCTGCGCGGGTTGCCCACCGCCCCAGAAGGGGTGGGGGTCTTCAACCCCGCCTTCGACGTTACCCCCGCCGCACTCATCACCGGCCTGATTACCGAGCAAGGGGTGGTCAGCCCGGTGAACGAGGCGGGGATCCGTGCTCTGTTTGCCGAAGAGTGAACCCAAAATGAGCAAGTTCTGGAGTCAGGTGGTCCGCGACCTGGATCCCTACGTCCCCGGCGAGCAGCCCCGGGACAAGCGCTACATCAAGCTCAACACCAACGAAAGCCCCTACCCCCCCTCCCCCAAGGTCATCGAGGCGGTGCGGGGGGCGGTGGGGGGCGACCTGCGCCTGTATCCCGATCCGACCGCCCGCGATTTGTGCCACACCCTGGCCCGCTATTACGGGCTTGAGGCGGCCAACGTCTTTGTCGGCAACGGCTCGGACGAGGTGCTGGCGCTGGCTTTTTATGCGTTTTTTAAACAAGGGGCTCCGATCCGCTTCCCCGACGTGACCTACGGCTTTTACGAGGCGTGGTGCGGTTTTTTCGAGATCGCCTTCGAGCAGATCCCGCTCGATGAGGGGTTGCAGATTCGGGTCGAGGATTACGTCCACCCCTGCGGCGGGGTGATCGTCCCCAATCCCAACGCCCAGACCGGGCGGCTGCTGGGTTTGGAGGCGATTGAGGCGCTGCTGCAAAGCCAACCGCTGCGGGTGGTGATTGTGGATGAGGCCTACATCGACTTCGGGGGGCAGACGGCGGCGGGATTGGTGGGGCGCTACCCCAACCTGCTGGTGGTGCAGACCTATTCCAAATCCCGTTCGCTGGCTGGAATGCGACTCGGCTTTGCCCTGGGACAACCCGAACTCATCGAGGGGCTGGAGCGGGCCAAGAATGCGTTCAATTCATACCCCATCGACCGGCTTGCCCTGGCGGCGGGGGTCGCCGCCATCGAGGACGAGGATTACTTCCGCGTCTGCCGCGACAAGGTGATCCAAACCCGGCAGTGGACGGTGGATGAGGTCAAAAAGCTCGGCTTCGAGGTGGTCCCCTCCAGCGCCAATTTCATCTTGATCCGCCACCCCGGTTTTGCCGGGAGGGATCTGCTGGAGGGGCTCAAAGCCAGGGGGGTGCTGGTGCGCCGCTTTGGCAACGAGCGCATTGTCGATCATCTGCGGGTGACCATCGGCTCCGACGATGAGATGGCGGCCTTCGTGCAGATGCTGGGCGAGGTGGTGGGGTAGGTTTTGTTGGGGGGGGTGGATGTGCTTGCGCTGATCCACCTTCGGGCGGCCACTTTGCCATCACCCCAACGTCGTCAATCCCACGATGACGATGCTCAGACTCAGGTTGATCGTCGCCAGCTTGCGCACCCCAGCCAGGGCGATGGCTTGCTCTTCGGTGGGGGGCGATCCGGCGGGGCGTAGCGCCAAGGCTTCAAGGGTTTCGAGGTAGCGCTGCCGCAAGTAGGCATAGACGACGATCATGACCAGCGCCAGGGTCAGCTTCAGGTAAATGGCGCCCATGGGCATATCGATGGTCAGCCAGGGGCCGGTCGCGATCAGCACAAAGGCGGCGACCGCCACCGCGTTGAGGAAGCGGATCAACACCGTCGGCATCAATTGCGGCGGGGGCGGGGCAGTGAGTCGGGGTAGGCTGGGAATGAGCATCGTCAGCACAAACATCATGCCGCCGATCCAGAAGATGGCGGCCAACAGGTGAGCGGTGGTGAGTAGGGTGAGCATTGGGTTCCTCCGTAGGTTGGGGCTCAATCATGCAGCGGCCGTGGGCAAAAAAAAACGCCGCTGGGCGGCGGCGAATTAGAGGATCAAACCGGAAGGAGGAAGACCGGGGGGCAAAGGGGGGGATATGCCGCCCCGGTCTTGGCCACCTTGGTAGGCGACCTCCGGGGTTGGTTCCCAGGAATATTCGTAGAGGCAAAAAAATGTTTCGGATTCTGCTGGTCCTCTTCATCGCTGTGCCGCTGATCGAGATCGGCCTCTTCATTCAGGTGGGGGGCTGGATCGGTTTGTGGCCGACGTTGCTGATTGTTTTGCTCACTGCGGTGATCGGCGCCTGGCATGTGCGGCGCGAGGGTTTGGGGGTGATCGCCCGTCTCCAGCACGATCTGGCCTCGGGCCGCCCCCCCGCCCGCGCCCTGGTCGAGGGGGCGGTGTTGCTGGTGGCGGGCGCCCTGCTGCTCACCCCCGGATTTTTCACCGATGCGGTCGGCTTCACCCTGCTCACCCCCTGGGCGCGCGACAAGATTTTCCAGACCCTCAAGCGGCGGGTGATGCCGTTTGAGGTGATCGATCAAGATCCGTTTGGGTAAATCGTTTAGATAATCGCGGCGAGGACGCCGCTCCCACCATGCCGGGCTCCGTTGAAGCACTAGGTTTTGTGGGAGCGGCGTCCTCGCCGCGATGATTTGTTCTTTCCCCGAGGCCCCCATGTCCCAACTCACCCACCTTGACGATCAAGGCCAAGCCCACATGGTCGACGTCGGCGGTAAGGCCGAGACCCGGCGCGAGGCGTTGGCGCTCGGGCGGATCGAGATCGGCCCTCAGGTCATGGCGGCGCTGCTGGCGGGTGATACCCCCAAGGGGGATGTGATCGCCGTGGCGCGGGTCGCCGCGATTCAGGCGGTGAAGAAGACCTCGGATCTCATCCCCCTGTGCCACCCCCTGCCGGTGCGCAAGGTCAGCGCCGAGTTCGAGGTTTTGCAGGAGGAGGGGGCCATCGAGGTTCGGGTGTTGGTCGCCTGCACCGGCCCCACCGGGGTCGAGATGGAGGCGCTTACGGGCGCGGGTGTCGCCTGCCTGACCCTGTACGACATGCTTAAAGGGATCGACAAAGGGATGACCATCGGGCCGATTCAGCTGCTCGAAAAAAGGGGTGGCAAGAGCGGCGATTGGGTGCGGGGATGAACCCGCCGGTCGTCTGCTTCGTGGGCCCATCGGGCAGCGGCAAGACCACCCTACTGGAGAAGGTCGTCGCCATCCTGAGCAACCAAGGGATCAAGGTGGCGACGCTGAAACAGACCCACCACCCGGTGGAGTGGGACACCCCCGGCAAGGATACCTTCCGCATGCGCCGGGCCGGGGCTGCCGTCACCCTCCTCGCCACCCCCCACGCCACCTTCCTGGCCCAGCCTGCCGCCGCGCCCCAGCCGCTCGAAGCGCTCCTTCCCCTGCTGCCCCCCGCCGATCTGGTGCTGGCCGAAGGGTTCAAGTCTTCCCCCTTTCCCAAGCTGGCGGTGCTGCGAGCAGCCCACCCTTGGAATCCCGGCGATCTGATCCATGTGGTGGCGCTCGCCTGCGACCTGCCCCCCTCGGATGCCCCCTGGCGGCACCTCGACATCAATGCCCCTGCGGCGGTCGCCGCCTGGTTGCAGGAACGCCTTCCATGACCCGAAAACCGACCCCTCGCACGATTCTGGTCAGCGGTGGCAACCGTGGCATCGGCCTTGAGGTCTGCCGCCAGCTTGCCGACCTTGGCCACAAGGTAATTCTGGGCGCGCGCGACCATGAGGCGGGCATTCACGCCGCCCACGATCTGGCCCGCAAAGGACTGACGGTGCAGGTCGAGCCGCTCGATGTCGGCGATGAGACCTCGGTGCAGGACTGCGCCGCCCGGCTGCATCGGGTGGGAATCCACGTCGAGGGGTTGGTCAACAACGCCGGAATCTACCCCGAAGCGGGGCTGCTCGACCTGACCACCCCCATGCTGGAAGAGGCGATGAGGGTGAATTTTTATGGCCCTTTCTGGCTCTGCTGCGCGTTTGTCCCCGGCATGATCGCCCGTGGCTTTGGTCGGGTGGTCAACGTCTCGTCGGGGATCGGTTCCCTCAACGCCGGGTTGCCCGGCACCGCTCCCTACGCCCTGAGCAAGGCGGCCCTCAATGCCCTGACGGTTAAGCTGGCCGGCGAGGTACGGGGGCAGGGGGATCTCAAGGTCAACGCGGTGTGCCCCGGTTGGGTGGCGACCCGTATGGGGGGCAAGGGGGCGCCGCGCTCGGTGGCGCAAGGGGCCGACACGGTGGTGTGGCTGGCGACCCTGCCCGAAAACGGCCCCTCGGGGGGCTTTTTTCGCGACCGCACCCCGATTGCCTGGTAGTGCCCCCGTAGGTTTTTCACCCCCCCCTCGTGTATCCTTGCCCCCTCGTTCACCAGTCCCCCAGAAGGTTGTACCCATGAGTCAATTGATCGACGGAAAAGCCCTGGCAACCCAGATTCGTCAAGAGATCCGCGCCAGTGTTGAGACCCGTATCAAAAGCCACAACCGGGCGCCCGGCCTTGCAGTCGTTCTGGTGGGGGAGGATCCCGCCTCGTCGATTTATGTGGCCAGCAAGCGTAAAGATTGCCAAGAGACCGGCATCCGCTCCTTCGGCTTCGACCTGCCCGCCGACACCACCCAAGAGGAGCTGCTCGCCCTGGTCGAGGAGCTCAACGAGCGTGAAGATGTGGACGGCATCCTGGTGCAGCTCCCCCTGCCCAGCCACCTCGATGCCAAACCGGTCATCGAGGCGATCCACCCCGACAAAGATGTGGATGGTTTCCACGCCTTCAACATGGGCCGTCTGGCAGTGCGCCAACCGATGCTGCGCCCCTGCACCCCCTTCGGGATCATGAAGCTGCTCGAAACCACCGGGGCGGCTTTGAAGGGGCTCGATGCGGTGGTGGTGGGGGCCTCGAACATCGTCGGCCGCCCCATGGCGATGGAACTGCTGCTGGCCGGTTGCACCGTCACCGTCACCCATCGCTTCACCCGCAACCTTGAGGCCCATGTGCGCGACGCCGATTTGGTGGTCGCCGCTGCCGGCAAACCTGGTTTGGTGAAGGGGGCGTGGATCAAACCGGGGGCGATTGTCGTCGACGTGGGGATGAACCGGCTGCCCGATGGCAAGCTGGTCGGCGATGTCGATTTTGAAGAGGCCGCAAAACGGGCCTCGTGGATCACCCCGGTTCCCGGCGGGGTCGGCCCCATGACCCGCGCCATGCTGCTGGTCAACACCCTCTACGCCGCCGAGACGTTGCATGGGCAAAGGGGAGCAGGTTCTGCCGGGGGTAAACACCCCAAGGGCATTTCTGAAAACCGTTAGGGAAGCGCTGATTTAATGGCGCTTCTGCGCCGCTCAGGGATGGGCCAGCAAACGCAGAAACGTAAGCGACTGAAGCGAAAGGAAGTCGAAAACCACGCCGCTTCATGGTGCCTAGGGTTTCGATTCCCACCTTAAAAACCGCTGGGAAAGCCGTTTTAGAGGTGCCCTTGTAAGATCGAAGGATGTCTCTGGATAAACGTGGAACTCGGGGGTAATGAGGAATGAATAGATTCTTGGGAGCCGCTATTTTTTTAGGCATTATGATGTTATATGGGTGTGCGAGTTCATCGTACGATACGGCTAATTATCGAAATAGCTCCTTCGATTCAACCCATATTGCGGTTTCGCCGAACAGCCTGAGCCAAGAACAGATCGTGGCCATCATGGTGGGGTGGACCCCACTCCTTGGACAGTTTGGGGGCGAAAATTTGTAAACGGTTAGTGGCGGTGGGTGGTTCCGCCGTGGGTTTGATGGACCTGTTCTGGGGTCTTGCCGCCGAGGGCACTGTGGGGG
>Ga0210006_1000380_pt1 | contig 35820 bp, 34 predicted proteins | sample CryGey02umfilter_2_FD_185452 | JGI IMG/M metagenome (GOLD analysis project Ga0210006, IMG submission 185452) | Groundwater microbial communities from aquifer in Utah, USA - Crystal Geyser 4/10/14 0.2 um filter (SPAdes) (version 3) | ecosystem: Environmental > Aquatic > Deep subsurface >... | reverse complement strand
ATACTTAAAAAAAGATAACAGGATTACTGCCAATATTGAAATAATCAAGTACATTAAAATTAAAGAATATAATGAGTATCCTTTTTTTAAAAAGAAGATGAAAACAAATGAAAAGGAAAAAGCGCCGATTAAAGACTGGAAGAGTAACAGACTATATCCACTTTTAAAACGACTAAAATAATTCTTTAACATGATTGCCTAATTAAACTTTAAATCATATTTATGCTTTCCGTAGAGATTTTATGTTAAATCTCCAAATATTGTTGAAAAGATAATAGAGTTACCAATTTTGAATAAGATTAACAAAAACACGGTCTCAAAAGCTTTATATACTTTTTAAGCATTCTAGAAATTGGAACATTTAAAAATTAGAATAAAAAGGGATTTTAGTTTTAAAAAAGATGGTGCCGATAGAAAAAGCAAGAAAGATTACTAAGAAGAAAGGATTACCTCCCGGCACACTAGTTTATGTTGGTAGTGAAAAAAATAGTGCCATTAAGGTTCAGATTCTGGATTATAATGAAAAAACATTAACGGATAAAGAACTTAAAAGAATAGAAGATATCATTTCTCATAAAAATAAAAAAACAGTTACTTGGGTTAATATTGATGGAGTACACGATTTAAAGTTAATAGAAAGATTTGGTAAACATTTTGATATCCATCCTTTAATTCAAGAGGATATAGTTAACACTAATCAACGACCAAAATTTGAAGAGTTTGAAGGATACATCTACATTGTTCTAAGGATGATTACCTTTAAAGATGCCGCTAAAAACCTAGATTTAGAACAAGTTAGTATATTATTAGGAAACAATTTTGTTACGTCATTTCAAGAAAGACCAGGGGACGTATTTGAACCAATAAGACAACGAATAATTTCAGGTAAGGGAAAAATAAGAAAATTTCAAAGTGATTACTTAGCCTATTCACTTATTGATGCAATAGTAGACAATTATTACATGGTTTTAGAAAAGATTGGAGAATACATTGAAGTACTTGAGGAAGAACTTCTAACAAATCCTACTCATGAAACATTAAATAAAATTCATAGACTAAAAGGTGATTTGATTTATCTTCGTAAATCAGTTTGGCCATTAAGAGATGTTATCAGCAGTTTACAAAGAAGCGAATCAAAATTAATTCAGGAATCTACCCAAATCTTCTTAAGAGATGTTTATGATCATACCATTCAAATTATTGATTCTATAGAAACGTTTAGAGATATGGTTACTGGAATGATTGACATTTATTTATCTAGTGTTAGCAATAAAATGAATGAAGTAATGAAAGTCTTAACAATCTTCGCTTCAATATTTATCCCACTTACATTCTTAGTTGGAGTTTATGGGATGAATTTTCATTTCATGCCAGAATTAGATTGGAAATGGTCTTACCCGATTTTATGGATAATCATGCTTGGTTCTGCAGGAACAATGGTTTATTTTTTCAGAAAAAGAGGATGGTTGTAAGAAATTAAAAGTTAAAAGTAAAAATAAAGTTATAAAATGTTTTACCCTTTAACATTTCCGATTGGTTTCAAAGAAACGACTTTCTTAGCGATACCAGCAGATACTAAAGTTTCAATAACTTCATCAACATCTTTGTATGCTCCGCCTGCTTCTTCCGCTAAACCTTTCATTGTAACTGGATGAACATAGATGCCTTTCTCTTGCATGTCTTTAACAAGATTCTCACCATCAAACTTTTTGATAGCAGCAAATCTACTCATTATTCTGCCGGCTCCGTGAGCGGTTGAAGAAAAAGTCTCTTCATCAGTTTTGTCAGTTCCCACTAACAACCATGAACCAGTTTCCATCGACCCACCAATTATAACTGGTTGTCCGAAATCGGCAAACTCTTTTGGTAAGTCTTTAGCACGATGAGGACCAAAAGCTCGGGTAGCACCTTTACGATGCACTAGCAATTCTTTCTCTACTCCGTTGACGAGATGCTTTTCTAATTTAGCAATATTATGAGCAACATCATAAACAAGATTAATCTCTAGCTCCTTAGCACTTTTCTCAAAAACCCTTGAAAAAACTTCTCTAATTCGATGAGTAATAACTTGTCTATTAACAAAAGCCATGTTAGCTGCACAGGCCATTGCTTTGTAATAATTTTGACCTTCAGGAGAATTAAAAGGAGCACAGGCTAATTCTCTATCCACAATCTCAATTCCATATTTTGGCATTGCTTCTAAAAACTCACGCAGATAGTCACTACCGATTTGATGTCCAAAACCACGGCTACCGCAATGAACCATAATAACAATCTGACCTGGTTTTGTAATACCTAAGGCTTTAGCAGCTTCTTTATCAAAAATATTTTCTTCTCTAACTTCTTGAATCTCTAAATAATGATTTCCACTACCTAGTGTTCCTAACTGATCAAATCCTCTTTTAATAGCTCGATCAGAAACAGCAGCAGGATCAGCCCCTAGGATACAGCCATGATCTTCAATATGCTCAAGATCTTCTGCCCAAGCATAATCATTTTCTAAACACCATTTAGCACCCTTCACCATTACATCTTTAAATTGTTCTTTAGTTACCTTAACAAAACCTTTACAGCCAACACCGGCAGGAACTTTAGAATATAGTGCATCAACTAATTCCTTGATTTTTGGTCTAACTTCATCAATCGTAAGATTTGTAGTCATTAAACGCATTCCACAATTTATATCAAAACCAATTCCGCCGGGAGAAATTATTCCACCCTCTTTAGGATCAAAAGCAGCTACTCCACCGATAGGAAAACCATAACCCCAATGTCCATCTGGCATACATAAAGCATGTTTTTGAATCCCAGGTAAGGAAGCAACATTAGTTATTTGTTCAAAAACACCAGCATCCATGGAATCCATTAATTCTTTAGAAGCGTAAATTCTAGCAGGAACCAACATTCCTTTCTTGTAAGTAATGGGAAGTTCCCAGGTGTAATCATTAAGTTGTTTTATTTGTGAAGGAGGTCCTAATTTGATTTCTTTTTCCATAAAATCATATTTAAATAGTGGTTATATAAATTTTTCTTAAATTAAAGAGAATTAAGCAAGGAATATTAACTTGATGTTTAATGCACAAGAATTTATAAATAAGCATAAGAAATAAACAATTACAATGACAACTCTACCAAAAGACTTAGTAGAAAGAGTAATTGATGTTTATGATAGACACTTAACTGATGAAACAGTAGCTCCTGGAGAACATGGAAAAAAAGCGTTCTTCCAAGCTGCAGTAGTTAGAACAGACTTCCTTCCAAAAGATCTACAAAGAGAAATTGATTCTAGGCGTGGAAAAATGTCACCAGAAGAATATCTTTTTGAACAGTTTACTTTTGCTGGCAGATATTCTATTTATAGGGCATAATGATATTTAGCCTAATAAAGTTACATAATCCTTTTAAAACACCGCTATGTTTTGAATAGAATGCTCACCAGAAAAGAAGTTGGCAGACAAGTAATTCATGCTTTAGTTGGTATTCTACTGGCAGGATTATATTATTATGACATTTTATCAGCACTAGCAGTGTTTTTAGGAGTAATAATTGGAATATTAATTAGTTTTATTAGTAAAAGAACAGAAAATCTTCCCATTTTTAGTTGGTTCTTAAAGAATTATGAAAGACAAGAAGATAGGAAAAACTTTCCGGGAAAGGGATTAATTTATTATTTTGTTGGAGTCCTTTTAGCGATTGAATTATTTGATAAAGACATAGCCATTGCCTCAATATTGATCCTAGCTTTAGGTGATTCAGTTAGCCACTTGTATGGGGCAAGATTTGGCAAAATCAAAAATATTTTGAATGGCGATGGAAAAAAGTTATTAGAAGGAACTTTAGCTGGTACAATGGCAGGAGCCTTAGCTGCAGTTTTATTTGTACCAATACCCGAAGCGGTTATTGGAAGTTTTGCCGCCATGATGTTTGAGGTTGTCAAAATAGATTTCAATGATAAAACGCTTAATGATAACATTATTGTTCCACTTGTTGCTGGAACAGTAATGTATTTAATGAGATTATATTTATAGAACCAAAATTCTTTTAAACGCAGTAATCATAACACTCAAATAAAAGTAAAAGAGGTATTACTAAAATGTCTGAAGATAATAATAAATTAAAAAAGAAAATTCCAGAAGATGAAAGGGACTATGCTTCTGAAGAACAAGGAATCCTTCCAGAAGAAACTGATGAAGAACAAGGATTAGATATGAATCTTGGTGAGAAAGATGAAGATGTGTACACCGAAGAAGGAAGAGAAAAATTAGAAGAAGATTCTGAGATTGAACCATGGGAAGAAGGATTCATGGAAGGTGCTTCTGATGCTGGACAACTGGGAAAAGATGCTTTAACTGGCGAACCTTTAATGGATATAAACAACGTTGTTGAAGCGGAAATTGATGGAAGATTATATCGTTTTGTTAACGAACAAAATGCAAGAAAGTTCCGCCGTAAAAAAGAACTTGAAGCTGAAGAAGAAGATTAATTCTTTTTATTTTATTTTTCTTATCTGTATAACTTTTAATTTATCTAAATCAAACACTTCTTTAATATCAATCAAGATAGCATTTTTAACAGGAAATTGTTTATTCCCCTTTGTACAAATATCAAAATACTTTCCAGAATTAAGTATTTCTACACTTCCTTTAACACGATAATACCCTTCAGAATAATTTTTGGGGATGACACATATTTTATTGTTAGATTGTAAGTTTTTAATGGTAATATTCATTTGACAATCTGCAACTAACAATTTATTATCAACAAAACCTAGTGAAATCACAATGTTAGCATTAGGGTCTCCCTTTTTAGAAGAGGTAGCTAAAACTAATTCAGTTCCTGTCTTAAACGCATTTTCCCAACTCATAACATAGAACAAATTAAGAAGAGATTTAAATGTTATTAAACAGACTATTATAGAAAACAATAAAGAATATAGCTAAAGCTATACTATTAAAAATTTAAAAGAAAATTAAAAATAAAGAAAAAATGAAAAGCCATATGCTAGTATTGTAAATATTAATTGTGGACGTTAGTAAGCGCATGCTGAACACGTCGTTGCCTTCGTGCTTACACACCGCTTCTATCAAACGGCTGTTCTTGCCGTGTCCTACGGTGTCTATTTTCAAGGTACGCTTCGTACTTAGATGCTTTCAGTACTTATCGCTTATGGCGTAGCTGCTCGGCGTACCCTTTCGGATAACCGATCGACCAGAGGCCACGAACCTCCGTTCCTCTCGTACTAGAAGATCCTTCCTTTCAGACACCAAACATTTCCAGTAGATATCAAACAAACTGCCTCACAGCGTTCTGAACCCAGCTCACGATCCCTTTTAACGGGTGAACACCCCCACCCTTGGCAGCTTCTGCACCGCCAGGATAGGAAGAGCCGACATCGAAGTAGCAAACCGCGCCGTCGATCTATTCATAAGTAAAACAAATAAATTTGCTTAAACTTAAATGAACTCTCGGGCGCGACAACTCAGTTATCCCCGGAGTAACTTTTCAGTCATTCCCAACCCTCATTAAGAAGGTATGGGAGTTCGCTAGGCCACACTTTCGTGTTTGGAATTTGTTATGTTTAAAGTCCAATCAGGCAGGCTTTTGCCCTTACACTCAACTCCGGATTTCTAAACCGGATGAGCCTACCATTGGGCGCTATTGATATCTTTTCAACAGCGTGCCACCCCAGCCAAACTGTCCACCAACCGGTGTCCTCATAAAGAGTGAGTGATGAAGTCATTAAAAAGTGGTGTTACATTGTCGCCTATCGCACGTCCAAAAACATACGCTTAACAGCTCCCACTTACACTATGTAATAACAGCCGCACCACAGCGGCAGGCTACAGTAAAGTTTCACGGGGTCTTCGCTTCCCACTGGAAATCCCTGGCCTTTGCACCAGGAAAGAGTATTCGGGAGACTCTAGCTCGGGACAGTGGCAACCTCGTTATACCATTCATGCAGGCCGGCATTCAACCGGCAAGGCATTTCGCTACCTTAAGAGAGTTATAGTTACTCCCGCCGTTTACCAGCTCTTCACCCCGTTGAACCGAGGCTTAAAGTACTGGCACTGGGCAGATATCACCTTCTATACTTAGCTTTACAGCTTGGCAGAAGGTTAAGTTTTTGTTAAACAGTCGGGCCGCCCTAGTCACTGCGCCCTGAACTCGCACCTATACAGATACAAGTCCAGGGATCCCTTCTTCCGAAGGTACGGGACTATTTTGCCGAATTCCCTGAGCTAGATTAAACTCACACGTCTTAGGCTACTCACCTAGGGGCACCTGTGCCGGTTCTGGGTACGGTTGTTTTGGATTTTTCTTTATTCCCTTTTCAAGGACTCCAGGACTCAGCCAAACAGACCATAGGCCTGCTCATCCCTGGTTTAATCTGGTTCTCATCATTAAGATACTCCCCACATTTATCCAGGTTAAAACATCTGAAACAATGTCTTGACCTATCCCAAAGTGTCAGAAATAAAGCTTGTGTTGCCACGCATACCAAATCAGTAGAGGAATATTAACCTCTTTCTCTTTCCCATAACTCAGTTAAGAGATTGGTTAGGACCGACTAACCCTTGGCTGACGAACATTGCCAAGGAACCCTTGCCCTTTCGACGACATGGATTCTCACCATGCTAAGATCCTACTACCACCAGGATATTCATTACTTCAAGGTCCACTTCTTCTCACGAAAAAGCTTCTACCCTAAAAGTACGCCTACCTACGCTCACTATTTGTGATCTATGGTATCGGCAGCTAACTTAGACCCGTCAATCTTCGGGGCTCACGAACTCAACGAGTAAGCTGTTACGCACTTTTTAAAGGATGGCTGCTTCTAAGCCAACCTCCTCGCTGTCTAAGATCATGAACACCCTTAAACCCTTTATCACTTAGTTAGCATTTAGGGGCCTTAACCATAGTCTGGGTTGTTCCCCTCTCGGAAGTCAAGTTTACCCCAAGACTCCCTGTTTCCCAGAGTCTACGATGTTAAAGCATTTGGAGTTGGACAAAAGACCGACAAGTTTCCTCGCCTAAATCCTCTATCCGTAGCTCTACAACCTTAACGATCTCGTCTGAGACTTGACTAAGGTCAATTTCGGTAGGAACCTGCTATAGCCGAGCTCGATTGGCTTTTCACCCCTATTCCCAGGTCAGAAAAACACTTGCACGTAGAACTTCTTCAGACCTCCACGATGTGTTACCATCGCTTCATCTTGCCCAGGAATAGATCGCTCGGTTTCAGGTAGCATCCAAGTGACTAAAGGCACTTTCATACCTCCCCCCTCGTAAACTGCGGGGTCTCGCTTTCGCTTAGGATACCTTTTTACAAGTTATCCTCGCCACTTAAATGCACTCCCTGGCACTTTATTCGAAAAGCACGCTACAACTCCTAAGAGCCGTAGCTCACTATAGCTGTTAGATTTCAGGAACTTTTAACTCCCTGTCAAGGGTTCTTTTCAACTTTCCCTCACGGTACTCGTTTGCTATCGGTTTCGAAACGTATTTAGCTTTAGAGGTTAATGTCCCCCATATTCCCACTTCATTTCCAAGAAGCAGTACTCTGGAAACTTCCGAAAACCTTTTTTTCTACCTCTACGGGACTATCACCCTTTATCGTGTTCCTTTCCAGGAAACTTCGAGTCAAAAAAAAGGCCTAAAGGAAGACCAAACACCACATCTCCATCATATTACTATAATGGATTCAGTTTGAGCTGTGCCGCTTTCAGTCGCTCTTACTTACGGCATCTCGATTGATTTCTTTTCCTGCAGGTACTAAGACGCTTCAATTCCCTGCGTTCCCCGGCTCACGAAGAGCCTTTAAGAGAGAAGTCTCATTCGGAAATCTCTGGTTCAATGTTTACATTCAACTCGCCAGAGCATATCGTAGCTTGTCACGTCCTTCTTCGGCGTTTCGAACCAAGTCATCCATCTAACAGCGTGCCTAAGATTTACAATACTAGCATATGGCTCATCAATATGATGTAGTGACGCAATTGCACTTTGTTGTTAACTTAATAACACCAAAGATAACACCAACATTAAGTTGATATTACGCAAAGTGCGATGAGATTGGAGATCATACGATTGCTCCATCATATCATTAACCAATTAACCATCAAAAACTCTAATTGATGATGGCCTTTTTCTTTATTCTTAAAGTACCCTTAAACTCAGTAAGTTTTTCGGGAACATCTCTTCCTTACGGAAAATGGACCCGTCGGGATTTGAACCCGAGGCCTCCTGCTTTCTCTGTTTAAGATTAAAACATGCAAGGCAGGCGCTCTACCGCTGAGCTACGGGCCCAGACATTTAATCTGACCAATAATACTCTTCAATATGTCTTTCTTTTTTAAAATTTATTGATAACAATAATTAATAAAAAAAAAGGAGGTGATCCAGCCGTAGGTTCCCCTACGGCTACCTTGTGACGACTTAACCCACCTCGCCGAATCTGGATTCGATGTAACTGAAAGCTACATCTCACCCAAACCCAACTCGGTTGGTTTGACGGGCGGTGTGTGCAAGGAGCAGGGACATATTCACCGGGCCGTGATAAAGCCCGATTACTAGGGATTCCGTTGTCATGAGGGTGAATTACAACCCTCAATCTAGACTAAGACGAGGTTTCGAGGTTTAGCTCCGCCTTTCGGCGTTGCATCCCATTGTCCTCGCCATTGTTGCGCGCGTGTAGCCCAGCAGATTCGGACCATACAGACCTACCGTTGCCCACTCCTTCCTCTGCGTTTCCACAGCAGTCCCCATAACGTGCCCGGACATTCTAAAGAACCCGCTGGCAATTATGGGCATGGATCTCGCTCGTTACCTCACTTAAGAGGACACCTCACGGCACGAGCTGACGGCGGCCATGCAATACCTCTCGGCTCGTTAGGTAAGACATTCAATCTGACCTTCATCCTGCCGTCGCTGCTGGTGAGATTCTCTGCGTAAAGTTAGATTAAACCGCACGCCGCACCCCTTGTAGTGCTCCCCCGCCAATTCCTTTAAGTTTCAGCCTTGCGACCGTACTTCCCAGGCGGTGTACTTAATACCTTCGCTCCGACACTGCACATTCACGAAAAATATGCAACATCTAGTACACAGCGTTTACGGCTAGGACTACTCGGGTAATTAGCTGGAGTTCTTTTGATAACTATCAATTTTTATTCAGTAATTTTTATCGAACAAAAAAATAAAATTTGACATAAAACAAACAAAAGATCCAGAATCTAATCCGTTTTGCTCCCCTAGCTTTCGTTCCTCACCGTCGAACCCGTTCTCGTCAAGCGCCTTCGCCACAGGTGGTCCTCCTGAGATTACAACATTTTACCGCTCCCTCAGAAATACCCTTGACGCCTCCCGGTCCCTAGACTAGTAGTATCTCAAGCCATTCGTTTTGTTAAGCGCAACGATTTCACCCAAGACTTGCTTGTCCGGCTACGAACGCTTTAGGCCCAATAAATATGATCACCACTCGTGGCGCAGGTGTTACCGCGGCGGCTGGCACCCGTCTTACCCACCACTTATTCTCCAAGTTATTTACACTTGGCAAAAGCCTATGCAATGCATAAGCACTGGGAGTTCCCTTATCGCACTTGCGTACAGTGTAAAGGTTTCGCGCCTGCTGCACCCCGTAGGGCTAGGGTCAGTGTCTCAGTACCCTTCTCCGGGCTCCCGCTCTCACGGCCCGTACTGATCGTAGGTTTGGTAGTCCTTTACACTACCAACAGCCTAATCAGCCGCCAACTCATCCTTTGACGTTGCCTTTTGGTAAGAAAACATTCCAGTATAACTTACCTATCCAGTTTTAGCCTCAGTTTCCCAAGGTTATCCTAGATCAAAGGGCAGATTATTGACGTGTTGCTGAGCATTCAGCCTGTGCCTCCGAAGAGACCCTCTGACTTGCATGGCTTAGTCGAACTCCCATAGCAGCAATCTCCCGCAGGATCAACGGGAATTCAAAGTTGAATTCCGTGATTCTGTTATTCATTTAAGAATACAGGATCAAAAAAAATCATTTCATTTATTGAGTAAAGTCGCAATTAGAATTTGAACTTTCACAAGAAAATTGTTTAGGGATCACCTCATTCATACTCAATATTATTTGAGCACACATATTTTCTTTAAGATTTCCATTCAAGAATGTGGGTTGTTTATAAATGTTTCGCCCACTCCTCTGTAACGGTGAAGTTTTAAGAACATTTAAAAACACCAAAAGAACTACTTATTTAAATAAAATGCTTAACGAGAAAGAAATTGCAGTACTAAGAGAAGAGTTAGAAACGGCTAAAAATCCCCTATTCTTTTATGATGATGACGGGGATGGAGTCTGTTCGTTCCTATTATTATATAGGATGAAACGAGAAGGCAAGGGAGTTATAGTTAAATCAGCTCCAAAGTTGGACGCTAGATTCTTGCATAAAGTAGAGGAATACAATCCCGATAAGATTTTTGTTTTAGACGTTCCAATGATTGAACAAGACTTTATTGATGGTGCAAAACGGCCAATTTTCTGGATAGACCACCATGGCCCTTATGCTCTTGAAAGAGTGAAATATTTCAATCCTCGGTTAACTGATCCTAGTGCTTACATCCCAACAAGTAGAATGGCCTATCAGGTAAGTGGAAATAAAAATGACTTGTGGTTAGCGGCGATTGGGTGTTTATATGATTGGTACATGCCAGACTTTATAGATGAGTTTATTGAGAAATATCCTGATTTATTACCCCATAGAGCTGATTTAGAAGAGGCGGTATATAAACAACCAGTCGGAAAATTGGTTCGAATTATTTCATTCTTATTGAAAGGTCCAACTCATGAAGTTAAGAACTCAATTAAAGTTTTAAGTAGAATCAAGGAACCGCAAGAAATCTTGCAACAGAGTACATCACAAGGGAAATTTTTGTATAAAAGATTTGAAAAGATTAATGAGAAGTACGAAGAACTTCTAGGACAAGCAAAAAAAAGAGCAACAAGAAGTAAATTGTTACTGTTCTATTATTTAGAGAATAAATGGTCCTTCACTGCAGATCTTGCTAATGAATTAGTTAATGTTTATCCTAACAAAGTTATTTTAATCGCTAGAAAGAAAGGCGACGAGATGAAATGTAGTCTTCGTTCTAAAAATAATGTTCGCACAGCATTAGAAAAAGCACTTGTCGGAATCCAAGGTTATGGAGGAGGGCATGAAAATGCCTGTGGTACGGTTATCAAGGAAGAAAGTTGGGATCAATTCTTGAAAAACCTTAAAGAGGAGATCAAATGACTTTTTTATCTTCAATATTAATTTTAGTGGTAGGGACTATCGGCTTGTTTTTAGGTTTGATTCTAGCATTTATAGCACCAGAGGAATTGAGAGCAGGAAAAAAGTATTTTCAGTTAGCTAAATTATTGTTAGCAATAGCTCTACTTATTTTTATTAATTTTGCTCTTTACCAGTCTGAACTAGTTCCGTTAATGGTAGTATTTTCTATTTTTGCATTGGTTATGTTTTTTTTAAGTTTTAAGATTAAATATAGAAGCATAGAATTATTGAATTATGCAGTAATTATTTTTCCTTATTTCTACATTAATGAAGAATACAAATTAATATTTGTATCAATTTTATTTGTCTATGGATTAGTTAGTGGAACATTGTTTAAGAAGATCTTAAACAAGGATTAATCTTACCAATGGAAGAAAAAGAGACTCAAAAAGATTTAGAAGCAACGATTAAAGAAAAGATAAATCCTTTATTAGAAAAAACCATGGAAAAATTGTGGGGAATTTCAATTCCGAAGATTGAAGATGATTTAACTAATAAATTAAAGAACCCTTCTTTTAATGTTTATATTGCTCCAAACTCTTCATTTGAATCAGCAAAAAAATCATTCAAAGCAGAATTTTTAAAGCGAGAGTTAAGATTACATCAAGGAAACATTTCTCATTTAGCTAAACAATTGGGTATTGATCGAAGAAGTGTGCATCGAACCATTAAGGAGTTAGGGATAAAATTAGAGGAGATTAGGTCCCATCAAGATGACAAAGATAAAACAGAATATCAAGAAGAGTTCATCGATAATGCCCTCAGAACTACGTTAGATAATTATAAAGAAATTATTCAACCTCAAAAAATGGAGAAAATGTATGAAGAAGTCCACACACTTTCTAGAAATATCGCTAAGATTATACCTCATCAAGACTGGTCTTGGAAAGATGTAGAAAAGGAATTTGAAAGACAATTTTTTGTTCAAGCATTAAAGGAGACTGAAGGAAAGGTAAGTGAAACTGCTAAAAAGATAAAGATTCGGCCAGAGACTCTACATAGAAAGATAAAAAAGTTAGGAATTGAAGTAAGATGAAGTTATTTGGGTTGTACAAGATATATTTCTAAAACTCATAATCATTTTAAACATTAATTTTAACCCACATGATTAATGACAGGTGGCCTGAATTTAGATTCACGCATTGGTGTTTATCAACAATTCGTCGCTAGGCTGGAAACAGAAACAGATGTTAACGCGAAATTATTAATTTTAGCACAATGTGGTCAAGAGTTTGAAGTTATTTCCTCATTATCCACTGCAGCATTAGAACCACAAAGAGAATTATTAGAAAAGACAAATGCTCTTTACTTGAGCGCTTTAGAGAAAACTCACGCCGAATTACATTCTAGTGGTGTGGCAATCGCTGCTGCTAGAGGTGTTGTTAGTTTCTTGTTACAAAATTATGCGGGTCTTGCAGTTAGAGAGTTCGCACCAGTTAATTTACCAATTGTTGACCCCCAAGAAGAAGTTCTAGGAGAGGGTAGATTAGAAGATTTAGTAAATGAAAAAGAATTAAACCACCAAGATCAGTTAGATAAAACAACAATAGCAGATTTTCCATTTGAAGTTTCACAACAATATGCTTTTGATGTTGTTACAAATTTGAGGCATATAAAAGTTGTAGAAAGTTTAGTAACTAGAGTTAATTCTGAAGGAAAAGTGTTTTATTTAGTAAGGTCAGAAAAAGACCAAAAGGCAACGGGATTAAGAAAACCAAATCCAGAGGAAGATCCATTAAGTGATTCTTGTTTAGTTTTTCCAAGTGATTTAAAACAAACGGTTATTGTTCCTGGCGAGAAAGCAACGACCTATCCAGTATTAAGAACTTATGCTCAACTTCAAGAATTAGCAAGTAAAGATCCTCGAGGGGTGGGAAGATTAGCAAATCAGTTAGCAATTAAAGAAGGTAATGCCTTAAATGTTCCAGATAGAGAAGTAGAAATGACCGTTTTTTATGACGCAAAATGGGACAAAACAAGACTTTCCCCACTTCCAGAAGAATCTTCATATCAAGTAGGATACCCTTATGAGGCGAGTGTCACAAGCATTTGTAGAGTTACGGGAGAAGATCAAAAAACAATTGAAGGGAGAATTAAATTTAGAGATTTACACTCAAGAAGAATAACTTCTGGAGAATCAGTAATAACCCTAATTCTTATTCAAAATCCGACCCAAGAAGAAAAGTTAAGAGTGCCAAATGGATTTAGGAGTGGAGATGATACCCAAGTTATCCCACAAAACCCATACACCCCATTATTTACAACAAAATCAACGTCTTTCCCTTACGCTACTGGATCAAAGATAGTTGCCGAATTATTAAATCAAACTCCTGATGAAGTAATTGCTACAAGTAGAAGGATTGGTTTACCAATGATTGTTAGACCATTTGGAACTGAAATTCAAATTAAAGATCGAGATGATGAACTTAAACTTCTTTATGGGGTAAAAGATGTTAGCATTAGCTGAAATTATTACTGAGTTTCCTCTTCCAAGTAATTTGCCAGAATTAGATATATTACTAACACAATTGCGTCTTATTGAAAGTGGAGCAACAGTTGCTTACGAAGCTCTACCAGAAAAAAAAAATAACTGAACCGGCATCGGAAGAAAAGATAGTTTCAAGACCTTCAAAAAGAAAAATCGTTTCTCCTCGACCTACAACATCACCGTTATTAGAACAATTGCAAAGAGAATACTCTGAAAAAGAGAAAGAGAGAGAAAGAGCCAGAAGAAGAACGGAACTAGAAGCTTTGCAAAGTAGTATAACCGGTAGAGTTGCTGCTAGAACCAGATTCCTAGAGGCCAGACAAGAATTGCTCAAGACTGTTTTTCTTGAAACCGACCCAGCAACATTTGTTCCCTACGAAGTAAGACTAAGCCGAATCTCTGCTCACAATACCGAACCAGAATCAACAATAAGACGAATTGCTATTGTTAGAAGTATTCCTTATCGTTGGCCAGGCAGAGAAAGAGACTTAGTTTACTTAGTTAGAAACAGAGATGATCAGCTTGCTTTAAGAATTCTAGATAAAAAAGATGTAGACGGAGATATCGATCGCTACATCTTACATGATGCAAAAGGTTCCTTAATGTTCGCAAACAGAAGATACCCCTATTCTATTTCTGATTCTGATTTGAAAGATTTAGCAAGAAGAATGGATGTAGTCGAAGAAGAATTAGTTGCACGCCTAATAAAGTTAGGACTTGAAAAAGATAGAGTAATAAAAATAGAGCTCCGAGAAGAAGAGTTATCATTATTATATCAACCAAGCTCTTTTCCCTCAGATAAAGAAGCAAAGGTCATTAGAGCTGATCGTAACAAACGATTTACAAGTAGAAGCGCGGGAAGAGGAGAAACCTTAGTCAAAAAAGTTTCTAGATCATCATCGATTGATGGAGATTATTTTGAGGGGTTACCTTTTTTTGAAAAGTTAAATGATGAAGAAGTTACTACTAAGGATTTAGCAGAATTAGAAAGATTAAGACCACAAGCAAGGATAGACTGCTATCACGTTCCTCGCCCATGTCCCTATTTTACTTGCCCATACAACATGGGAATGTGTTTAACTACCGAAGGTACAAGAGGAGAATTAACAATTTATTATCCCGGCTGGAACTTTCTAGAGGTAGAACATAGTTGTATGTTGGATGCAGTTGAAACAGGAGGAATGACTTTAGAAGAATGTGGTTTAATCTTTAACCTAACTAGAGAAAGAGTCAGACAAATTGAAGAAAAAGCTTTGCCTCGGCTTAAAAAAGAGCTAAGCATCCAAGCTGGAATAAATCGAGACTTGGTCAATAGTTATTTCCAAGATCGGAAAGATGATGTCAGAAGTGATTAAAACAAGAATAACAGAAAGTTAAGGCTACATTATTACTACTCCATCACCAAAAACTTTAATAATGGCCAAGAAATCTTTTACTAGTACAAAGAGGGGTTGAAAGTCAATGGTAAAGAATTTTTTCAAGAATCTTTTCAGTAAATTAAAGTTTAATCCGTTCGCTAAAAAAAATCACGTCAAATTAGGGTTATATGGACCGCCTAATGGAGGAAAGTCTACTTTAGCTAACCGTATCTGTTTAGACTGGTTAGGAGAAGAGATGTCTTCTGTTTCACATATTGCTCACGAGACAAGAGAAATCAAGATTAAAGAGCAAGTTAGTATAAAAAACAAAAAAGGTAGAGAGTTAACTTTCTCATTGGTTGATACACCCGGAATTGCTACAAAAATCGATTATGAAGATTTCTTGCGTAAAGGGATGAACAAAAAAGAAGCTAAAGACAGAGCCAAAGAAGCAACTAAAGGAGTGATTGACTCTATTAAATGGTTAGACAACATGGATTCTGTAGTTGTTGTTCTTGATGCTACTAGAGATCCCTATTCACAAGTTAACATTACAATTATGGGTAATTTACAAGCAAGGAATATTCCAGTTCTGATTGCTGCAAATAAAGTCGACTTAAAAAAATCAAGTATTGACGTGATAAAAGCAGCGTTTCCACAATACGAAGTTGTGGGGATTTCAGCAAAGTATGGCAAGAACATAGAAGATTTTTACGAAACATTGTTTAAGGTTGTTAAGTAAGCTCTATAATCAGAAGCATATAATAAAAAACAAACTTTAAATACCCCAAATTATTACTATTAAAAAAAGAGGCAGTAAAGAGGTTAGCGCAAAAATGGTTACATTTCAATTTGTTCCTTATTCAGATATAGAAACACTCAGTTCAGCTAAAAGGATTACTAAGCTGATTAATATTGTAAAGGAAAATAAAATTGTAATAATGGAAGGTCGGTTAAGAAGAGAAGAAGAAGCCGACTTAATTGAAATTACTATGGAAGAGATTTCTCCAAAATTTAAAGGAATTGAGATCAGTGTTGTTTATCCAGACAGAAATAAACAAAATCTCAGTCAAAAAATGAAAGGTGTTTTTGCTAGTGTACTTTTAGGTGATAGACAAGGAATGACTATTATTGGACCAGCTTCGGTTGTTAAAAAAATTGAACAAAATCCAGACAAAATCGAGCTATTTACCAAAGAAAATGGTAATGGTAACGGTAAGACTAGAACAAGAAATAGGAAATAAGTTGCAAAAAGGTTAAAAAGTAAGGTTACTTTATTGTCATAATGCCACACCAATGCGTAAGATGTAATACCCTCTATCCAGATGGGGCACAAGAAATTCTTAAAGGGTGCAGCTGTGGCGCTAGATTATTTTTTTACATCAAAAAAAAGGATGTTGAAGAAGGACAAAAGTTAGTTAGTAACCTTTCTAGTGAGGATAAGGTACAAATTGAGAAAGATGTTACTAACATGTTGAATGTTAAAACTGAAGACCCAAACAAACCAGTCATCTTAGAATTAGAAGCTATTCGTGTTCTTCGCCCAGGAAAGTATGAACTAGATTTAGTACATCTCTTTAAGAAAGATCCTTTAGTTATAAAGTTAGAGGAAGGAAAGTATATCATTGATCTTGCTCAAGTTTTTAAAGAGGGTAAAGATCAAAATAATTCTAGAAAGTAAAGTATTAATGATAACAAAAAAATAAAAAATTATCGGTGAACAACCTGCTTTTCTACTTTGTTGGGTTTAAAATATTTACAAAGAATCTCAAACCCAATCTCAGCATTTCCTTCTTTACCACAAGTAAAGACATCAACAGTTGCAAAATTCTTTTCTGGCCAAGTATGAATACTAAGGTGGGATTCAGTTAAAATAAATACTCCAGTGACTCCAAAGGGAGTAAACTGATGAAATACATTTCCCACAGAATTAAATTTTGCTTCCGTTACTGTCTTCTCGAGGATAGCTTTGACTACATTAACTTTTTTAAGCAGTTGTTTTGGACAGCCGTAAAGGTTCCCAAGCACATGAGTACCGACTGCCACTTTCATCGTCCTCGTTTGAGTTCATCTTTTGTTAAATTGAGGTTTTTTTTAAAAAGTTTTTGGTATTATTAAAGAAAAAGAAGAGTTATTCTTTATCCAAATACATAGTCATCACAGAATTGTCCTGGTAAAAAGATTTGTTAAATTTGACACTACCTTTGATTAACGGTTTAGCCTTGCCCACAGCCTTGCACCTAATAAATGCACTATCATAAAAATCTAATGTAGGCGTCGTTAAAGGAAAATTAATTTTCTTTGATAAAAACAAATGTTGATAATACTCTGGCTCAGCTTTTGGATCTTTATATTTACCAATACCCTTAACCAAGTCAGTAATACAAAGATTCATTTGATTTAACATTTTCTGAATTTCATACCACTTTTTTAGTGTGGAATCAATTCTAGACAGACCAAAATAAAGACTTCCGTTAGGGACTAAAGATTGCGCCCCACGGGATAAACAAGCCTTTAAACCAAAAATAGTTTCTACTGGTTCTGTAATAAATGTGTCAACTTTCCCAATAAGATTACTCGGCAAAGGTTCTGCAGCATTATAGGAGATTGTTTTAATCTTTAATTTATGTTTAGTAGCAACACTATCAATATAATCTAGTACTGCTTCATCAATCTCAATAACAACAACTTCTTTTGGCAGACCTGTAGCAGCTAAGAAAATACTCAATAAATCATCATCACCAAGAATCAAAACTCTTTTGTTTTGAATGTCTGCATGAGAAATTAAGAACTTTACCCTGGTTAAGACAGATTCAGGAGAAAGATAATCTTGCCAAAACAATTCATTAACCTCTGGTCTTTGCTTTACACACTTAAGATACAAATCATATTCAGACTTTAAATCCGGATGATAAAATGGTTTAGTCTCTTTTCTAGTCTTTTCAGATAGATAAAACTTATAGTTCTTGTAAAGAACCCGCTTACTATTAAGTTCTTGATTCAGAAGATTAATTAAATCCGACCCATAGGCGTCTGTAACTTTTAACAATTCCCAGAAAGATAAAGGCTTTTGGTATAAAGTTAAGTATAGATGTAGTTTTTCCATTCTTTTAAAGTTTACTTTTTTGGGCCTTATCAGAGATAATTGCAGAATGTCCAGTTGGATCTTCTAGAATAATCTTCAAAGGCTCTCTGCCAACAAGAACTTTGTTAAGCTTCTTGACAAGATTCTTACCTTTCTTCTTAAGCGTTTCATCGTCCTCACCATCAACAGAAGACTCAATCATCTGCTTAACCCTATTCAATAAACCTTCAACATTAGTAATGTAACCATCAGAAGCAGGACCAGACTCGATTGTCATAACATGAGGAATCTTAACTGTTGCGTCAGAAGACTTAACCACCTTCACATTAAGATCATCTTCAGATTTAACTTCAAAAGTATACTTACAAGGATCTTTCTCCTCAGCAGGCTCTAAGTCTGCTTTACGATAACCACATGCTTCACATTCCATTGATAAAACAAAAACACGACCAAAGTGAGGTATCTCTACCTCATCTTCCCTAAGTACTAACTTGTTTTCGTTACAAAATGAACATTTCTGACCTTTTAGTTCTGCCATTTGTTTGGAAAAGAGAAACCAGTTTAAAAAGATTTTGTTTGCTTGAAATAATTATGTAATCAAAGAAATAATGAACCAATCTCACAGGTTACAACTTAATCTTTAACCCAAAAAGATTAAAGCTTCTTTTCTTTTTAACAGATTCTTCAGGTTTACCAATACCTAAAGCTAAATCAACATACTTATGCAAAACTGCTTTAGTTTGGTTTCCAGATAAACCAATACTTCCCTCATAACCCGCCCCTTGAATGATAAATGTGGGAACACTCATCACATCGTATTTTTGTGCCTTTTCTTGGGCAAGGGCTGAGATTAATGGAATGTCTTCGTAGATGATATCCTGTCGCTCTTTTATGAACTCTTGCATCAATCTTTTGGCACTTGGACAGGCAGGACAGGTTGGACTAGTAAAAAGAAGTATCCTTGCTTTGTTGTTTGATTCCGTATTTTCTTCTATCATCGTTTATGTTATAAATTCCAGACCATTGTTTTTAAAACATTTTGAGTTGTGTAATCCGATAAGTGATTATTACACTTCACCATCTCGTCTTAACAAGTAATTCATCAACAAGAAAAATATACTGTCAAACAAAAGTTATTATTCACTAGAACACCAAAGACTTTATAAATTTATCAAGCGCAAAAAACAGATGACTAAAATTAAGCTTCTGGATGAAGATCTAATCAATAAAATTGCGGCTGGAGAAGTAATTGAAAGGCCATCTTCTGTAGTTAAAGAGTTGATGGAAAACTCTTTAGATTCTGGAGCCACAATCATCAATATTGAGATTAGAGATTCTGGGAAAAAACTGATCAAAGTTAAAGATAATGGTGAAGGCATGGAGGAAGAAGATGCCAAAAAATGTGTTTTAAGGCACGCCACAAGTAAGATTAATTCTGCAGACGATTTATTTGCAATTCAAACGTTAGGATTTAGAGGAGAAGCTTTAGCGAGTATAGCTGCTGTGTCTAAATTAGGGATCACAACAAAAAAAGCTGAAACTTTAGAAGGGTTTAATTTAGTATTAGAAGGTGGGAAAGAAATAAGTTCCGGTCCGATTGGTGCAAATAAAGGAACAACAATTGAAGTTCAAGATTTATTTTTTAATACTCCAGCAAGAAAAAAATTTCTTAAAACAGATGCAGTAGAATTAAGACATATCGTTGAAGTGGTCTTGCGTTATGCTTTATTTAACTGTCAAACAACATTTAAATTAGATCATGACGGCCATAATCTAATCAACTCTCCTGCTGTAAAGAATTATAGAGATAAAATTGCTTCTATCTATGGAATATCACTAGCAAAAAATCTTTTAGAAATAAATTATCAAGATGAAATCATAAAAATTAATGGATTTATTGCTAAACCAAACGAAGCAAGAAATGATAAAAATCAACAATCAGTTTTTGTAAATGGAAGATGGGTTAAAAGTGAAGAGATTAGTAAAGCTATTTATGAAGGTTATCATTCCTTATTATTTGTTGGTAAACATCCAGTGTTCATACTAAACTTAGAATTAAGTCCAAATAAGATTGATGTTAATGTACATCCCGCCAAAACTGAGATTAAAATTGAACAAAAAGAGTTGGTACAAGAAACAATAACAAAAGCAGTTAAAGAAGTACTAGAAAAGAATAATTTAATCCCAATAATGTCAATTGATCAAGAAGAACAATTAACCTTTGGAAAACCTAAAACAAAAGAATTTGAAAAAATAATAAATCAAAGTAAAGAAACAAAATATCTTTTTGAAAAAAGTGATCAAACAATCTTACAACATAATAGAAACATTCAAGATAACACAGAAAGGGGTCTACAAAAGAGTTTACAAAATGATTTAAACAATTTTGATGAAGAGTCTTACGTTACTCCCGAGGAAGAAGTTTGTGTGTCTGAACAAAGAAAAGAACATTTCGTGGAAGGAAATATTAAACTTCCACCAATGAAGATTTTGGGACAGATTCATAAAACATTCTTTATTGCTGAAACTCAAGGAGGAATGTTGTTGATAGACCAACATGTCGTCGAAGAAAGAGTGTTGTATGAACGATTTATGCGGCAATTTATTAATAAAGAAGTTGCAGTGCAAAGATTATTAAAATCAGAAATTTTGGAATTTTCTGCTGCAGAAAGAATATTTTTGCAGGAGAATAAAAATTATTTGCAGCAAATCGGTTTTTTGTTAGAAGAATTTGGAGAGAATACCTTTTTGATAAAAACAGTCCCCTCTGTTTTTGGAAGATTACAAGCCAAGGAGTTGTTATTTGACATTCTTGGCCAACTTAGAGAAGGTAAAAATAAGTTTGAACAAATACAAGAAGAAATTATTACCAGGATGGCTTGCCGTGCCTCAGTGAAGGCTGGAGATGTAATCTCTATACCAGAGATTCAAAGATTATTAGAAGAATTATCTAAAACTAAACTGCCATATACTTGCCCGCATGGAAGAGCAGTATTAATCAAAGTTACAATGGATGAACTTGAAAAGAAGTTTAAGAGAAAGTAAAGCTTTAAATAATTTAAGAGATTGTTCTAATGGATATTATATTGAGATAACCACTAAAAGAGCGATGAAACGAGGTAAAAGGTGTTAGCAATCATTTTTGTATGTTTAATGATTTTAATAGCCCTATTTGTTTTACTAAAAGGAGCAGACTATTTAGTTGATGGTTCTGCAGACTTAGCAAGATTTCTAAGAGTATCCCCCATTGTTGTTGGATTAACTATAATGGCGTTTGGAACATCCTTACCAGAATTTATTATCAGTTTTTTTTCAGCTTTAAACGGTCAGAGTGATATCGCTATAGGAAACATTGTTGGAAGTAACATTGCTAATCTTGCTTTGATTGTTGGTATTGGAGCAATTGTAGCTAAGAACATAAAAGTAAGATCAACATCACTAATGTATGAAATGCCCTTCCTGGTTGTTTCGAGTTTTTTATTGCTTATCCTCGCGGATGACTTTTTTATTTTTGGAAAAGATACGCTTACTTTAAGTCGTTTTGATGGAATGGTATTATTGTTAGTTTTTGTAATTTTTATGAGTTATATCTTTAGCTCAATTAAAGAACAGCGAAAAACAGTCACAAAAGAATTTTCCATTGAATTTAAAAATAAGAACCCATTGTGGAAAAATATTCTTTTTGTCGTTGGTGGCCTAGCTGCTTTAATTGCAGGAGGAAGAATATTCACGTTGTATGCAGGGCAATTAGCAGATTTAGCTGGATTAAGTGGATCATTTATTGGTTTAACAATTGCTGCGTTAGGAACTTCCTTGCCAGAATTAGCGGCCACAATAACTGCACTGTGGAAAAAACAAGGAGATATTGCTTTAGGAAATATTGTGGGAAGTAATATCTTTAATATATTATTTGTTTTAGGTATAACTAGCATGATAAGACCAATAACTATTGATTCAATAATATTAAGTGTTGACGCAATTGTAATGATATTTATATCACTGGTATTCTTAGTGTTTGCAACTAAAGATACCAATATCAACTGGACAGAAGGGACCTCTTTATTAATGATGTATGTCATTTATATTATATTTGTATTTTGGAGAATGTAATCATGAAATTTAAAACTTTTACTTTAGATCCGTTTCAAGAACAATCAATTGAAGCAATTGAAAATAATTATTCAGTAGTTGTTTCAGCACCAACCGGTAGCGGTAAAACTTTGATAGCTGAATTTATTATTGATAAGCATAAGAATGATGATAAACGAATAATTTATACTGCTCCAATAAAAGCACTTTCTAACCAAAAGTACAGAGATTTCTCAAAATTGTACGGAGCAGAAAAAGTAGGATTAATGACAGGTGACATTGTAATAAATCCACATGCCAAGATCTTAATCATGACCACTGAGATCTATAGAAACATGGCAGTTAGTAAAGACGAAGAGATCACTAACATTGCCTATGTAATTTTTGATGAAATTCATTTTATCAATGATATAGAACGAGGATATGTTTGGGAAGAATCAATAATTTATAGCTCGGAAAAGATACGTTTTTTATGTTTATCCGCCACAATTCCTAATGCAAAAGAATTTTCAGACTGGATTCAAGCAATAAAAAAACATAAAGTTGTAACTGTTATTGAAACAAAAAGAAACGTGCCTTTAGAAGTATCTTTTTATGATGATGAATTAGGAATAACCACGTTAGAAAAGATTCGTTTAGCTAAGCAAATTCCACAATATCGAGATAGGAAAAAAGGAAGATTTAATCGTGTACCTCCACCAAACCATTTAGATGTGCTTAAAGAGTTAGGAGTTGAAAAAACACCCTGCTTGTATTTTCATTTTTCACGTCATGCCTGTCAACAAAATGCTTTGGCCTTATCGCAAACAGAGATGTTCAAGAAGGATTTAGAAATTGTTACTTATGTTAATAAAAAACTAAAAGATGCACCTTCTGACATCAACAAATTAAAATCAACACAGATACTTAAGCAAACTTTGCAGAAGGGAATTGGTTTTCATCATGCTGGAATCTTACCAATACTTAAAGAATTAGTTGAAGAGTTATTTTCTTTAGGAAAAATAAAAGTTCTTTACGTTACAGAAACTTTTGCGGTTGGAATAAATATGCCAGCTAAGACCGTCTGCTTTGATAGTTTAAGAAAGTTTGATGGTAGAAACTTCAGAAACTTAAACAGTAAAGAGTTTTTTCAGATTGCCGGAAGGGCAGGGAGGAGAGGTATTGACACAGTAGGATATGTAGTAGTAGCAACATATAGACCTAGTTTTAATTATAATGAAATAAAGGCAATAACCGATCGAGATATCGATCCAATAGAATCACAATTTAGATTGTCCACCAATAGTGTATTAAATTTGATTGATCAACACACACCGTCACAAATAGAGTATATCCTAAGATTAAGCTTTTTCTCATACCAAAAATTTGGTAAAGATTTTGCTAAAGTTCCTACAAAAGTACTATTAGCAAGATATAATAGCATTGTAAGAAGATTACAAAAATACGGGTATATTATTGGAAAAGAGAACAAATTAACTTTAACAGATAAAGGTTATTTCTCTTCCAAAGTTTACGCTGATGAAATTACCTTAGGAGAAATCTTTGCCACTGATTTTGTTGATAAACTGGATGATTATCAAATATTATTGTTACTTGGCGCTTTGGTTTATGAAGAAAGAGAAAATCATGAATTTAAGCAGAAGTTTAAAGATGATAGAATGATCAAGGTTTGGAAACTATTGGGGAAGTCAGAATGGTTAAGAAAAGAGAAAAAATTCGAATCTTTAGAAATGGTTACAACTTTAATTCGCCCCGTTTATGATAACAAAAGCTTTTTTGATATTTTATTGCTAACTAATTTACTAGAAGGAGATTTAATCAGAGTTTATGCTCAAATATTAGATAGAGTAGGACAGATTAAAAAAGCCACAGTTAGATCAGAAGTAATTACTAAACTAAATAATTGTCAAGGGATAATTGAAAGAGTTCTCGAAGGTTTGTGGATAATTTAATTACTGATTATCCTGAAGAAGTTTTGAGTTAGAAATATTTAAATAAGCGAGAATTTTAGTTAGCTTTATGGGAGATATGCCAATACCAAGGTCAATCATACGTTATAGTGGCCTTTTTGATTTTGATGGACTTTATACTGCTGTAATAGATTGGTGTAAAAATCAAGGATTTAAATGGCATGAAATGGACTATAAACACAAGGTTCCTTCACCAGAAGGAGCAGAACAAGAGTGGGTCTGGTTAATGGACAAAAATGTTAACGATTTTGTAAGTTACAATTATAAAATTAAGGTGCATATGTGGGATATGCAAGAAGTTGAAGTTGAAATTGATGGTAAGAAAAAAACTTTGACTAAAGGTCGGATTTATATCTGGATGGATGGAAAGATGACTTATGATTGGCAGAAGCGGTTTAAAGGAAGCAGATTTAAAGAATGGATGGGCAAGTTTTATGCTAAAGCAAAAGATCCAGAGCTATCTGAATATTGGGATACAATTCAATACAGAGCTTTAGGTTTAAATGCAATAATTAAGAAATATTTTGATATGCAAGCTAAGCACAATTCTCATGCATTATACTTAAAGGAAAATTAAGTTCTTTAGGTTATTTATTTCTAATAGTTTTTATTTCTTAATTACTTCTTAGTTAAGTAAGTGATTAAAGGTTTAAACCAGTTTTAATAATCAAAATAGAAATAAAAGAAATTTACTAAACATAGTCTTGCGAACAATGGAAGTTTTACTGTCCCCGAAGGACTAACCATATGGATTTCACGAGCCTAACTTCCGGCGTTTACGCACCATGCTTAGTGATTGTTTCGAAGTTATAACAGATATATAAGGTTTTCTTACCACCGAGATAAGATAAATCCAGCAAGATTTAAATAATAACCACAAAATTAGATAATTATGACATTATATTTAATTGGTCTAGGATTAAGTACTGAAAAAGATATCACCATTAAAGGATTAGAAACAATTCAGAAATGTGATCTAGTTTATTTAGAAAATTATACTTCTTTATTACAATGTACACTTGAAGACTTAAAGAAACTTTATGGAAAGAAACTAATTCTAGCAAACAGAGAAATTACTGAACAAGGAGAAGACAAGATTATCGAAGAAGCAAAGAGTAAAGAAGTTGCTTTCTTAGTCATTGGTGATCCATTCTCCGCAACTACCCACGTTGAATTGTTCAAATCTGCTAGAGAAAAGAATGTTAAAGTTAAGATTATTAACAATGCATCGGTATTAACTAGCATTGGCATCACAGGACTACAATTATACAAATTTGGTAGAACAGCATCAATCCCATTCTTGGAAGAGATCCCTCAATTAGAGGCACCATACAACCTTTATAGAGAAAACACTTATTTAGGAATGCACACTCTTTTTTTATTAGATTTAAGGCCAGACCTGAATAAGTTTATGACCATTAACAGGGCGTTAGAAATTCTTGAAAATATTGAAAAACGTAAAGGAGAAAAATTAATCAAAGATGATTTGTTAGTAGTTGGATGTGCCAGACTTGGTTCTGACGACTTTTTAGTAAAATCTGGACCGCTAAAAGAGATTAAAATGTTTGATTTTGGTAAACCTCCCCACTGTTTAATCATTCCAGGCAAGATGCATTTTATGGAAGAAGACCTTCTAAGATTATGGGAATAAATCCTACAAGATTACTAACTTTCAGAAAGTTATAAAAATATAAAACAGTTGTAATCAAGAATGGAATCAATCTTTAAACAAAGAATTGGTTATAATGGAGATTTGGCAAAAATCGCTAGATTGGTGTGCGTAAATTTTAATCTGGGAGAGTTCTTAGATAGTAGGATAATTTTCATTGGTTACGAAGACTTCAATTTCTTTTTAGAAACAGACAGTGGCCGGTTTTTTATAAAAATATTCTCAAATGAAAGGACTATAGATGAGTGCAAAAGAAATGTTGGGGTGATTATAGAAGCATTAAGAAATGGTGTTTCTGTTCCAAAATTATACCAATCGAAACAAGGATTCCTACATTTGTTAAAGATTGATCAACTAACATTAAGAATTTGCGTAATGGATTTTATTGAGGGTAAAGACTTTTTTACCTCCAACGCATTAATTACAAAAGAGGATACCCTTTCTTTAGCTTACCAGACATCTTTAATCAATTCTGTAAAGATAAAACCAGCAAAAATTTATGATTCTTGGGCGATAACTAATTTTCTGTTAGAATTTGAAAGTAAAGGAAAATATCTAAATAACGAAGATTTTGCTTTAATTCAACCCCTAGTTAAAGAATTTAAAAATCTTAAAATTAAAACTTTGCCACATTGTTTTGTTCATGGGGACCTAATCAGAACTAATGTAATCAAAGATAAAAATAATCAAATTTGGATTGTAGATTTCTCAGTCTCTAATTATTACCCGCGCATTCAAGAATTAGCTGTTTTAGCCTGTGACATATTATTTGATAAAGATAACAAAGAAAAAAGTGAACAAGATTTTAAAGCAGTATTAAAAGAATACCAAAAAAAAATAAAATTAACACCTTTAGAATTAAAATCTTTACCAGCTTACATTAAGATAGCTCATGCTATGCATGTATTATCTGCAACGTATGAAAAAAATGTTAAAAACAATAACTCCAAAGAAAATGAGTACTTTTTAAATATTGGAAGGGCTGGATTAAAACAAATCAGCTAAAAGGTTAAATAAAATTAAAAAAATAAAAGTTAATAATTAACTAAGATTTCTACATCTCTGCCAAAGACTCTTTTAATATCTTCAAAGATTGGTTCTTTGATAAAAGCTTTCTTAGGTAAGAGTGCAGAAGCCAAAGCATGTTCATATTCCTCAGCAGATGAACTTTCCATCGTTCCTAAACTTCCATCTGGATTAATACGAGCTTTTTCATATTTTTTATCTTTAGCATCGATATCAAAGATAACAAAAGCATATTTATCTAAAAGAACAATTTCTCCATATTTTTCACCATATTTAATACGGATCTTAGCTCTTTCCAATTCTCTTCCTCTCTTACGTTGCATATACTCAACTAAGAAACGAATTAAACCGCTACTGCCTTTGCGAGCGGCTTCAATATCCGCTTTAGTTAACTTTTTGACATCATGCTTATTCTTAGCTTCTACAATCTCGTTTAAGTCACGCAAGTAGCGAGCTGGAACCTTTCCAGTAGAAATTAACTCATCCTCAAACAACTTAACTATCTCAGCATCTTGAGATTTCTCAATACCTTCCAATTTTAACACATCCCTGATGATAGTAATAATCTCATCATAAAGTATTAAGATACTTTTTTGGTTGTGCATTTCCTCTATCTGCTTAAACAATAGTTCAATTCTTTTAAGGTACTTTTCAGCATTGTTAAGAAGCAGATCTAGTTCTGTTCCAGTTAATTCTTTCTTATCCCCATGCTCAATCTGTTTTCTAATATTAACATTGTTTCGTAAAATAGTGATATATTCTTTTTCAAGAAGTTTCTCTTTCTTAACAAAAATTTCTTCAATGACATCAGGTGTTTCTCTGGGGGTTGGTGGTGGCACGCCATATAACATTAATGCTGCCTGACTTGGTGTTAAGATAGCATAGTAAGTATCTTCCATACCCATCTCTTTTAATCTTAATTTAACTCGATTAAGACTTTGTTCACCAGTACTCATAAACAAGTCAATGGCTTCTCTACTTGGCTTGATTCTTCCCATTCTCAACAACTGTTTCCAAGGCATGAATATTCCTCGGTCATAGAAAGGAACTCCATCTCGTAATAAAGTAAAGATTATGGGGTTAGCATCTTTTAATGATTCCCAGAAGTCTGTTAAGATATAAACCTGAATGTTTAACTTATTTTTAATACCGGTCATCTCACCTGCCTCTACACCCATACCAATAATGATTGCCCGAAGTTTGTCTTTTAACTCTGCCCGAGTCATCTTCTTAACATCAGTATCATCAATAACAATCCAAACATCAATATCAGAAGAGTGGGTTGCTTTTCCTTGAGTTAAAGAACCGGCAAGAACGTAGCTTAAGATGTATTTATCAAATTTCTTAATAACCATACTTTTATGGATTTCAGAAATTTTAATCGCTGCTAACATCCCGGTATCATGAATGGGGGCACCTAAAGAAATTAATCTGTTAAGATCATATTTTGCGTCGTAACAACTTTGCCAAATGTCAGTAAGTAAAACACTTTGAACAAGGATGTTTTTATCGGTCTCCTCAGCAAACTTTGAAATAATACTACTAAACTTTTGATGTAATTCGTCCTTAGTCATCTTAGTAGAAGTAGTATCATCAACTACAACCATCAAATTAATTTGATCTTTATTTGGTTCTTTAGTAGCTTCCTTACCTTTATTTTCTATTTGATTGTCATGAGAAGCAGGTTGTTTTTCTGGTGGCAACAAAGTTATCCCAACAATATAATCTCCAAACTTTTCTAAAACTTTATCTTTAAATTCATCTAATTTAGATTTCAGTGCATCTAACTTTTTTTGTAATTCTGGTGGCAATTTAGGAGCAGAAGGTTGCATAGTTGCTGTTTTATCATCAGCCTGAGTTATTGTCTTAATTTGTTTAGCCTTAATTGTTTTGTTAGTGGGTTTCTTAGCCATTATTTAATCTCCTCCGTTTGAGTGTGACATTTTTGTATGTAACAATATAATATGTTTTGTATGGTTATAACTATTCTCAAAAGAGGTGTGACATTTTGGTCAATAACAAGATAATTTGCTTAATTAGTAGACTATTGAAGAAAAGAAATATTTAAAAAGTCAGGAACATTGGTTAAAGCTATGGCCGATAAAAGAAAACCTAAAACTGTAGATGATATTGTTGCTGAGTTTAGAGGTTTTCATCATGAAAAGGGAAAAGCATTCAAGGACAGGGTTGCTGCCTTCGAAAGATTTAATGATCCTGAAGCTATTTTTGGTCAACAATTTGCTCACCACGCTCATTATGCCATTTTTGGTCATCCTTCTGATCCAAAAGGTTTTCCTGGAGCATACAATGTTGCTCACAAAACATTGGACAAACATGCTGCTGCTGACGAATTTAAGTTACAAGATGAGGATAAGTTAGCGGAGATTTTAGAATCATATGTTGATACTTTCTTACAAAAAGCTATGGGAAAAAGGTTTGAGAAGTTTGTTGCCCATGCTAAAAAAATTAAAATGGACAAGAAAGATTTGCGAGAGTTTAAAGGCCAATTTATGTCTAAGTATTATTCTGCTGATGGTAGAAACCCAACTAACATCTTAAGCAGTGGTTACATTAAAAGTTTAAAAGGTAGTACAAAGCTTGATGTTATTGACAGATTAAGATCAATTGGAGAAACTACCAAGAAATTTTATACAGCTAATTTAGTTAATGAAGCAATTGGTGGAATCTTTAGTGATGAAGACGACAGAGTAGATTTGGCTGAGTACTTAACTCCTAAATTTGAGAAGGCTGGTTGGAAACATGATAAACCGCACGTTTGGAGAGACACAAAAGAAATGAGCCAACATTATAGTGCCTTATTAAGTGGTAATCAAGGAGATGCTCTTCAAAAATCAGGTTATACTTATTCTGCTCCCAAAGAGAAGAAAAAAGATTAATTAGGAATTCAATTAATAAATTTTATAAACTTCTTTTTCTTACTTATTTTAATTGAATGGAGATAGATGTTAAATCAAAAGATAGCTGAAATATTGTACAATATTGCTGATATTTTAGAGTTACAAGATATTAAATTTAAACCTCAGGCATACAGAAACGCTGCCCGAGGAATAGAAAACCTTTCTGAAGACATTGCTTTAGTCTATAAACATGGAAAATTGGAAGAGATTCCCGGAGTTGGAGAACATATTGCTAAGAAGATTGAAGAGATTATTTTTACAGGAAGGTTGAAATATTATGAACAACTAAAAAAAGAGACACAGATTGATATTGAAGGCCTGAACCAGATTCCTGGACTAGGCCCAAAGAAAATTAAAGTTCTCTACCAAAAATTAAAAGTTAAAACTTTAAGAGACTTAGAAAAAGCTATCAAAAATAAAACCATCAGAGAACTTCCAGGATTTGGGGAAAAGAGCGAGGAAATTCTTAAGCAGGGTTTTGATCTGTTGAAGAGAAAACCGCAACGCTGGCCTTGGAAAGAAGCACAGCCAGTTGTTGAAAGGATACTTAAACATTTTAAAAAATCCACTTTTGTAAAGAGAATTGAAGTTGTAGGTTCATTCAGAAGAAAAAAAGCAACGATTGGAGACTTAGATTTCTTAGTTATTTCAAAAAATGCTGAAAAGGTGATGAATCATTTTTTGTCTTTTCCAGAAAAAAACGCGATTTTGAGCCATGGTAAAACTAGAAGTTCTATCCGTTTAAAGAACGATCTGCAAGTAGATTTAAGAGTCTTTAAAGAAGAGGAATTTGGAGCAGCGATGCTTTACTTTATCGGCAGCAAAGAGTTTAATATAAATATACGTAAGATTGCTCTTAGCAAGGGATATACTCTTAATGAATATGGACTTTATGATCTCAAAACTAAGACAAAAGTTGCAGGCAGAAATGAAAGAGAAATATTTAAAATCTTGGGATTAAAGTATTTACCGCCAGAAAAAAGAGAAATTGAAGAAAAAAAGAACTAGTTTTCACCCATTGTCTCTTCAAATTCATCAGCGCACTCTTTAGAACAGAACGTGAATTTTTCGCCACCAATGGTTCGAATAACCTTGCGTTCTTCATGTACTGCTGAACCGCATTCAGAACATTCTTCCACTTCTTCATCATCATCATAACCATCCATGAAATCAGTCCCAAATTCGTCTTCTTCAGTAACTTTTTCCTGTTTCTCTTCCTCATAATTGTGTTCTTCCATGTTAAATTTTTGATTTAAGTCTGGTTTTTAAACTTTACGCTTATAACACATATGCATATCTATTATAAGAAGAATTTTGAGTAGATTTTAAGTAAATTTTGGGTAAAGCTGGAGCCTATTTTAATTATAATTGTTCAAGAAAAATTCTTTTAATTTTATTAATTGATCTTTCCCAGGAGAAAGAATAGGCTACAGTTTTACGAGCATTATGACCCAATTTTTCTCTAAGTGCGGGACTATTTAATAATTGTTCTAACTTAACAGCTAACATGCCAGAACTATTCCTTGGAAAGAACAAACCATTATGTTCTTTAGAAAGATATTCTTTAATAAAACCAACTTTTGTAGCAATTACAGGCAAACCAGTAGACATTGCTTCTAAAGTCGCTAGCGAAGTTGTTTCTGTTAGACTAGGCATAACAAAAATATCCATAGCCTGATAATAATCTTCTACATTCCTGACGAAGCCAGTAACGGTACAATTAGAAATTGATTTTAATTCTTTAACCAAATTGACAGACCCATCCCCGACAATTAAAAGATGAAGATTATTTTGTTGAGGTAATTTCTTAAAAGCTTCTAGTAAAGTATGGGTGTTCTTTTCATTAGAAACCCTCCCCACATAACCAATGATCATCTTTTCTTGTGGAAGAGATAATTTTTTTCTGATATTGTTCTTGTCCTTAACTGGAAAGAATTTATTAATATCAACTCCTAAATGAACAACCTTAACAGGAACATTAACTTTTTTAGCTTTCAATGTGTCAATAAGATCGCGATAAGGAACTAAAACTAAAGAACAATTATTGCCTAAGATCTTAACAAAAGGTTTCATAAAAAAGTATAACACTTTTAAAATAGGGGTTACCAAAACATTCTTAAAAAAGTTCCACAGGTCAACATGCATGTAAAAAACTACTTTTTTCTTCTTTAATTTGCCGATTAAGATTGATAAAGCACTAAGGAATACTGGACCTTGAACAAAGATGATGTCATTTTCTTTAACAGCCTTTGAAATTTTACGAAAATTGCTCAAAGAAAAGATCTTTATAGAATGATACCCTGACAGTTTAATAAATCGAGAAACTTTTACAAATGTAACTCGAGGGGTATCCTTTTGATCCTTAAAATTAGGGACTAAAAGGTGATAATCAAAGTCTTTCCCTGCTCTTTTTACAAACTCCTCAACAAACTTAAGAGTTCCATCTACCATAGGATAATAGGTGTCAGCCACTACCAATAATTTTATTTTTTCACTCATTTTACTCGATAGAATCTTTCCCCAAACCAAGTTCTGATTTTAATCCCTTGTAAAAATGCTCGAAACAATAGTAAGATAAATGGATAAGCAACATGAATCTTCTGACTCCTAAACGTCTTGAGTGCTTGTAATTTAATGGAGAATGTATTTGTTATATTAACATATAAAGATGGCCAACCGGTCTTGAAAGAAACCGGATTCCAAACAGAATAAACATAGACTTCTGGTTTTGGTTCAAAGTTTAGCTTATCGTAAAGCTCTAAAGTAATTTTGTGCACCGTTTTATGATCCGGATGAGGATCTTCAATACTATGAGTAAAGATCTTTGTAGGTTGATGTTTTATTAACAAAGCTAATAGTTTATCTTCCGTATTGTTTTTAAGATAATCCTCACTAATCTTTTGATCCCTTAAGTTTAAGAAAAAGGTTTCACAGCCCATTATCTCACCGGCATCTAGAGTTTCTTTAGAACGAATACTCTTAATAACATGGTCTTTAATCCAAGGATGGGATAATTCTCCTAAAGAAAAGACAATTGAAATGACCTTTTTGCCTTCCTGGACGTATTTTGCTAAAGTTCCACCGGCCCCAATAACAAAATCGTCAGTATGGGCGCCAAAGACAAAAATAGTTTCTAATTCTGTTTTCTTAACTTTTTGATTCATATCTCCTAGAAAAGCGATATTGCTTTATTTATCTTTTTGTTCAAGAGTAAGTTTTATAAATAAAACCCTTGTTTTGCTATATACGCGCCAGTAGTCTAATGGCTAGGATAGCGGCCTTCCATTTTTTCCAAAGAGGAGAGCCGTTGATTCGGGTTCGAATCAGATCTCCCAGATCTGGTAGGGGGATTCGCGGTCACTCGCGTTCCCGCTCATAAGACCTGGGGATTACGAAAGTCCCGGCTGGCGCACATTTTCTTATCATTTTCGTAAAGATTAAATATTCCTTGAAATTCTTGCAAGATAGGTGATAGGCCATGAAAATAACAATTGATACAAAGGAAGATTCTCATGAGGATATCCAGAAAGTAATGGAAATCTTATCTCATTTTACTAACAAAACAGGATTAAATAATGAGATTAGAACAAACGTCCAAGAAGTTTCTAAACCAGATGCTGAAACTAATAACACTGGGTTTATGAGTATGTTTGGTGATAATTTGGACACTACAGTAACAGAAAAAAATAAAGTTCCTGACACCCCTCCAGACTTTAGCAGTTTTCTTAACTTGGCTAACAAACAAGAAGATAAAAAGGAATTAAAACCAAGGATTCAGTTTTTTTAAGTTTACTTTTTAAAATTTTTATGATTTCTAAAATCTTTATTAATTAAAATAAAAAGATTAAAGTGACCCCTAACACAATTAAAGCCAGATATAAACTTAAGATAATCTTAGCAAACTTCTTTCTATCACCAAACCAATAAACAATTCCCCCCTTAACAGCAATATTAGTCAAAGCAGCAATAACAATACCATTTCTAGCCGTGTTCATATCCAATGTGGTTTTTGCTAATTGTGACAAAGAAACTGTAATGGCATCGACATCTGCAAACCCAGAAATAAAGCTTACTAAATAGACCCCTTTTGAAGAAAGATAAACATCTGCCAACTTGACTACGGCAAGAATAAATGCAAAAAACAGACCAAACTTTAATGCTGGTCCCAAAGTAAAAGGTGATGACAATTCAACTTTTCCTTTAACATTCTTAGCTTTAATCCAAAGGATGTATGAAAAGATAACAGAGATCAAAATTAAGACTGAAAAAGGAACCAACATCATTACAAACAATTTTGGATTGATAACAAAGACTTCAATTAGAATTCTAACAAACATAACAGTATTGGCTAAGATTACTCCTAATGCTAATGCTTTAAAAATAGTAGTTTCTTTTTTACTTCTTTGCGCAAAGCTAGTTGTCACAGCTGTACTACTAACTAAACCACCAAAGATTCCCGCTAAAGTTATACCTCTTTCTCCAAACCATTTAATAAAAATATAACCTGCAAAACTAATTCCAGAAATAAAGACAACCATCAGCCAGATGACAAAAGGATTAAAAATTTCATAAGGACCATAAGCTTTGTTAGGAAGAAGTGGAAGTATGACCAAAGCAATAACTGCAAACTTAAGGGTATCAGCCATCTCTTCTTTATTCATCTTTTCGGCAAAGTGATGTAAGAATGATCTAGCATAAAGTATTAATGTAATAACAACTGCTAAGATTACTGCAAAGGTAGTTTGACCATGATAACAAAGTACACCGATAAAAAATGTTAAAAAACCAGCCATTTCAGAAGTTGCACCAACATATTTTCTACTTTTATCGGTAATAGTAAAGTAAGCAATAACAATTAAAAGTCCAGTTAAAATGATACCAGTTATTAAAATCCACGGTGAAATTAACTCTCCAAGATATGCTGACAAGGCACCAAAAACAGCGATTAAGGGGAAGGTTCTAATTCCGGCATAATCATGGCCGCGTTTTTGAAATCGAGCATATTCCCTTTCCAAACCAATTAAAGCTCCCAACCCCAGAGCCAAAGCAAAGTTTTGTAATAAGCTATAATCCATCTCTTACCCCATTCTTTCTTTTTCTTTTTTATTCTTTTTTATTCTGTCTTATTCTGTTATCACTTGCACACTTCATTAACAGAATTAACTTTAAATGTAAATTTAAGAGCCTTAATCTGTGGGTGTGTAATTTCTCTACTTGATTCTCCAACATTTACGGTCACGTATTCTTCACTCAAGATTTTACCATAATTCTTGGCTTTAATTCTAACCGGGACAATAACATCATTACCAGGACAATAATCAGGACCATTCATCAAAGTCCATTCTAAAGCACCAGCAGCAGTATAATCTCCTTGTCCACGATTTAAAGTAAAGGTCTGTTTATCACTTGTTTCGATAACAACAGAGTTAAAGTTACACTTGGTATCACAACCTTCAGTAATATAGATATCTGCGATAGTCCCACACTGATTATTGATACATAATTTACCTTCTTCACAATCATTATTATTTATACAAACCGTTGGTTCTTTTATTGGAGTAACTTCCATAATTGGAGTTTCATTCACTATTTTTGAGGTTGATGTTGGTTCCAAAATAAGAGTAGTATTATCTTGGTCTTGTGGGATTAAATCACACGCGGATAGAAGCATAGCTGAAAGCAATAACAACGACAATAAGATATAATTTGATCTCACGTTTAATTAACCTCTTTTTAGGACATTAATATTTAAGAGTATAAAAAGATTTTCTTTAATGCAATTATAAGAGTGCAACGAAAAGTTAAAATAGTTACTTATAATTTGTTTGAGGATGATAGATACACTCAAATCTTTATGGTTAAGTAAAAAAGGTAATGCTTTTTTAGTTTTTATAGTGATTCTAGCTATTTTGAT
>Ga0210006_1000376_pt1 | contig 36035 bp, 35 predicted proteins | sample CryGey02umfilter_2_FD_185452 | JGI IMG/M metagenome (GOLD analysis project Ga0210006, IMG submission 185452) | Groundwater microbial communities from aquifer in Utah, USA - Crystal Geyser 4/10/14 0.2 um filter (SPAdes) (version 3) | ecosystem: Environmental > Aquatic > Deep subsurface >... | reverse complement strand
AACTGGGGCACCATCTTCTATCTCTTTTAAAATCTCTATGATTTGCTTCTCGCTAAACTTACTTCTTCGCATGAATACTCCTGATTTATTTTATCAGAATTATTCCGTTCTAAGTGGTACTGTTTTTGGGGAGGCTTACAATAGAAACTCTAGAACAAATAAAGGAAGCTATAAAAGATGAAATAAATTTGCTTTTTAATGAAGAATTTGATTTATATGAAGATACTGTTATTAGGTATAAAGATAAAAATATTCTTCTTTTTATTGATAACCTTGAAACTTTACTACGTGATTCTGAACAAATTTTTTCTGAATTTAATAATAATTTACCTTTGAATTGGAAGGTATTAGTTACCAGTAGAGTTTCTATTACAAATTCATATTTAATTCCACTGAAAACATTAAAAAAACCTTCAGCAATCCATTTAGCAAGAAGTTATATTAATAGAACGATTGGAAACGATATTGACGAATGTGTTATAGAAAATGTTGTAAAACAAGCTCATTATAATCCACTTGCAATTAGATTGACGATAGATTTATACAATGCTGGTAAGGAAATTCCAGAATCAATACATATAGCAAATAAAGAAATTGCAGATTTCTCATATAATAACTTAATTGAGACTATAAGTAATAATGGTGTTTTAGTTTTAGAAACACTTTTTATACAAGATGGTTTAACTAGACATGGACTTTGCGAATTTCTTCAGAAAGATTTAGATGATATTACAGAGGCTATTAATGAATTAAATAGAACTAGTTTGGTAATAAGAGTACAGAATAATGAAGATTCTGAAGAGTATAAACTAAATTCTTCTGTAAAAGATTTATTGTTGAAAAGCCCACGGAATATTAAGTGTAGAAAAGCTGTCCAAGAAAAAATCGCTAAACAAAAAACCCTCGCTAATCAAGTAGAAAAAACACAATTAACACAAGGAATAGATGAGTATCATAGATATTATATACCTAGTTTATCTAATCCTAGTTTAACAGTTTTAATAGGAGAATTATATAAGGTATTGCAACAAAAAAATTATAATAACAGTAAAATAGTTGAGCAATATAACAAGTTTGATGATTCTAAGCATTTATACAATAAAGAAGCTATTTTTCATCGTGGCATGGCATTTATATATAGAGAGATGAATGATATATCAAATGCTGTTCAATCTTTTAAAAAATCTATAAACTTAAACAAAGCAGATTCAAGTACAAAACTTATGTTGGCAATTTTATTTAGAAAAAATAATGATTTTAAAAATGCTAAAGATATTCTTAATGAGCTAATTCATGAAAAGAAGTGGGAGGAAAACTATAACTTTGGACAAATTGTTTTTAGTGAATATTTCCGTACTCTACTTTATAATCATGATTATGAAAAAGTTTTAAAGCATACAGAAAACTGGGAAACAGCTAAACTTTATACTAAAGTTTTGGGTTGTTATCGTGCAAGTGCATGGAAAAGAAAAGTAGAACTAACAATTGATACCGACCATGACACAACGGTTGAGGCTATGTCAATGGCAGTAAAAACAATGAATTTAGTAATTGAAAATCATGGATATTTTGAATCAGCCTGTGCGGAAACTTCGAAAATATTTGACCAAATAGAGATTTGTTTACTTAAACCAGAATATAGAGAGTATAGCCCTGATATTTATGAATGGTTAACATTTATTGAGACTCATATACTTAATATAGTTAATTCTAGATATAAATATTATAAAGAAGATGCGGAGCATACGATTCATTTGTTAAGAAAAAAAGATATTAGTAATAATATCTTTAATAGTAAAAGATGGAATGAATACCTAAAGCTTACTTTTGAATTTTCAATTGATATTCATGAAGCAGAGAAGTACCATTATGTTATTTGTACTATTTATAACATACCAGTATACACTGGCGGAGGTTATTCAAGAAATTTATTTGCTAAAGATATTGACTTGAATCAATATTATATTAATGAAGATAAGTTTAAGGGTTCGATTGATGAATGGAAGCGATTAAAAATAGATATGAGGCTAGCAATTAAGCCAGAGGTAGATTCATCTGGTAAAATTGGTAAAACTCCTCCAGTAATTGAAGCATTAGTTATAGATGAGTAAATTAGTAAAACAAAAACTACATTACAAAGTTTAAAATCCAATTTAGGTAATGATACAAATCTCGGCATGTGGAAATAAAAAGTTCATGTAGATTTCCACATGCCATAGAAAAACAGTGCAAATTCAAGTTTAAAGAGCAACAGATATAAAATGCAACAGAGCTTTAGAGTTATAATAATAAAATAAAGGGATATTGAGTGGCTACTTTTGGATACACTAAGTAAAAAAGTTGTTGGGAAGTCCATGTTTTAGGTGGTTTTACCTAAGATGGCTCCGAATACTGGATTCGAACCAGTGACCAAGTGATTAACAGTCACCTACTCTACCGCTGAGCTAATTCGGAATGTGTAAAAAAATCTACTTAAATGGTGTCAGAGGGGGGACTCGAACCCCCGACCCCCGGCTTATGAGACCAGTGCTCTAACCAGCTGAGCTACCCTGACATCCGTTTTGTAGGTCGGAATTATAACTATCCAAAGCTTTTGTTTAGCTTTTGTGATTACGAATTGTGATTTATATTTATAACCATACAAATCAGCTCCTTTTTTCTCTCAAACAAAGTGCCTCTGTAAGATACTTTAAGAGCCTAAGCGCTTTGAACTCAAATATGCGAAAAAGTGTGCAAATTTTAAATCTAAAGCTTATAAATTGATATTAGAAACTATGGATTAAACCTATTATGGTAAAGTTCCATATATAAAATATAAAAGGAGATTTCAATGAATTTTCAACCATTAGGAAAAAGAGTTTTAGTAAAGAGAGTCGAAGAGGCGAACACTACTATTTCTGGGATTATCATTCCTGATAATGCAAAAGAGAAACCATCACGCGGAGAGGTTGTCGCGGTGAGCAAAGAGGTTACAGAGTTGGCATGTGGAAACCAAGTTTTATTTGGGAAGTATGCTGGCAATGAAGTAGCGCTTGGGGCAGATAAATATATAGTTTTAGAAGTAGAAGATATTTTCGGAATAATAGGTTAAAAGGGAGGATTTAAAATCATGGCAAAAGAGATAATTTTTTCAGATAATGCGCGTAATGCATTAGCACGCGGCGTTGCAAAACTAACAGATGCAGTAAAAGTGACAATGGGACCAAGAGGTCGTAATGTTCTTATTCAAAAAAGTTACGGTTCTCCAATCATCACAAAAGATGGTGTAACGGTTGCACGTGAAGTTGAACTAAAAGATAAACTAGAAGATATGGGTGCGCAACTTGTAAAGCAAGTAGCATCCAACACTGCGGATGAAGCGGGAGATGGTACAACGACTGCGACAGTTTTAGCAAATGCAATCTTCTCTGAGGGTCTTAGAAATATCACAGCAGGAGCAAACCCTGTTGAGGTAAAGCGTGGAATGGACAAAGCGTGCGAAGCTATCTTAGAACACCTCAAAGCATCTTCAAAAGCTGTAAATGGTAAAAAAGACATCGCGCAAATTGCAACTATCTCAGCAAACTCTGACACTGCTATCGGCGATATGATTGCTGAGGCGATGGAAAAAGTTGGACAAGATGGTGTTATCACTGTTGAAGAGGCGAAAGGTATCTCAGATGAACTTACAGTTGTGGAAGGGATGCAGTTTGACCGTGGTTACTTAAGCCCATACTTCATAACAAATACTGAGAAGATGACGGCTGAGATTGAAAATCCTTGGATTTTACTTGTAGATGGAAAAATCTCATCACTTAAAGATTTGCTTCCAGTGCTTGAACAAGTGCAAAAAACTTCTCGCCCACTTCTTATTATCGCGGAAGATGTAGAGGGTGAAGCACTTTCAACCTTAGTTGTAAACAAACTTCGTGGTGTTTTAAATATCTCTGCAGTAAAAGCTCCTGGTTTTGGTGATAGAAGAAAAGCTATGCTTCAAGATATTGCAACTTTAACTGCTGGAACGGTTATCTCAGAAGAGACTGGTTATACACTTGAAGGTGCAACGATTCAGCATCTTGGACAAGCATCTAGAATAGTAATCGACAAAGACAATACTGTTATCGTAAATGGTGCAGGTACTGAAGAAGCTGTTAAATCAAGAATCGCTGAGATAAAAGTTCAGATAGATGCAACAAGCTCAGAGTATGACAAAGAGAAGCTTCAAGAGCGTCTTGCAAAACTGAGTGGCGGTGTCGCAGTTATCAAAGTAGGTGCTGCAACGGAAACTGAGATGAAAGAGCGTAAAGACAGAGTAGATGATGCACTCTCAGCTACAAAAGCGGCAGTAGAAGAGGGGATTATCATCGGTGGTGGAGCGGCTTTAGTACGCGCTGCTGCGAAAGTGAAGCTTGATTTATCGGGCGACCAAAAAATCGGTTGTGAGATTATCCTTCGTGCAGTTAAAGCTCCAATGAAACAAATCGCTCAAAATGCAGGTTATGATACAGGTGTTGTCGTAAACTCTGTAGAGACTGCTACAAATGAGAACATAGGCTTTAACGCTGCAACTGGCGAATATGTAGATATGTTTGAAGCTGGAATTATTGATCCACTTAAAGTGGCTCGTGTTGCACTGCTTAACGCAACATCCGTTTCTAGTCTCCTTCTTACAACTGAAGCTGCGATTTTTGAAATACCAGAAGAGAAACCAGCTGCACCAGATATGAGTGGAATGGGTGGTATGGGCGGAATGCCAGGGATGATGTAGTCGTTTACTGCATCATGATTCTCCCCTCAAAGAACTTTAAGAATAGCCATATTCACGGCTATTCAAATACTCTACTCCACACTTTTAGAAATTCTAAAGGATAAAAATTGTTACTTAAAGTGCCATAAAGGCATGAAGCCAACAAACTTCATCTATTCCGCTGAACTATTCAGGTGATTATAGGATGTATTATCATAGAATCAAGCCTATGAAAAAGCATTTAACTCCTATGAGCATCACACTGCTTACTTTTACTCTTTTAATAGCATTTTTATTAAGTGGATATTCACTCTCTGACTTTGAAAAAACTATTTTCGCTATCTTTATTTCAATAGCTCTAGGCTATCTATTTCATTTGAAAATGAATGCAGAAAAAATGATTGTAAGACTTCAAAAAGCAGCAAACATCTCAAAGGTAGGCTTCTGGTCTTTAGACCTCGTCAAAGATGAACTCTATTGGTCACAGGAAATATTTGATATATTTGAAATTGACTCTAAAAAATTTCAACCATCCTATGCCTCTTTTTTGCATGCGATTCACCCTGATGATAGAGAGTTAGTAAATGATGCTTACACAACATCCTTAAAAACGAAAGAAAATTATAGTATTCAACATAGACTTCTCCTAAGTGGTGGACGAATAAAATGGGTCAAAGAAGAGTGCGAAACAGAGTTTGATAAAAGTGGTAAGCCTTTACTCTCCATAGGTATCATCACAGATATTACAACTGAAGTAGAGCATTTACATGCTGTAGAAGAGTCAGAGAGTTCTTTAAGCTCTATTATCAATTCTATAGATGATATTATATTTTTTAAAGATAAAGACTTTAAGTACTTAGGGTGTAATGAAGCATTTTTAAAATTTGTTGGAAAGACAAAAGAGGAGATGATTGGTCATTATGATTATGAGCTTGTAAGTAAGGATATGTCTTCAGTCTTTAGAGAGATGGATATTAAAACCTTAGAAACTAATGAAGTCTCTTCTGGTTATGCATGGCTTACCTATCCTAATGGCAAAAAATATTATAATCTCATCAAAAAAATCCCATTTAATTATCATGAGAGTGATATTGGAGTTTTAGGAATAGGAAGAGATATAACTGCACTTCATCTTTCACAGCAAAAGATAGAGTTACAGTCCTATGTAGATGACTTAACAAAACTCAATAACCGCAAATCGTACAATGAAAGAGTCGAAGAGTTACTGGCACTTAAAAAGCGATATAAAACTCCATTTTCTATGATTATTTATGATATTGATGACTTTAAATATATTAACGATACCTATGGACATAAAGTGGGTGATAATGTCTTGGTTAAAATGAGTGCGTTAATCAAATCTCTTCTAAGAGAGAGTGATTATCTCTTTAGACTTGGTGGGGAAGAGTTCGTTATTTTACTCACTGAAACCAATTTAGAAAATGCTAAAAAGGTTGCTTTAAAAGTTTGTAAGAGTGTTGAAGAGAACCTCAAAACAATTACAGATAATAAAATTACCATAAGTGTCGGAGTCTCAGAAGTCAATGAGAGTGATACCGAAGATACAATCTTTAAAAGAGTAGATGACTTGCTCTATAAGTCCAAACTGAGTGGTAAAAACAGAGTCTCTTTTTAACACTTTACATATATTATCCTAAAGGTTCCACATGACAAACCCTTTTGAAACAGGTCACATCAGAAACTACATCTTACTCTATGTAAGTGTTGTGGTGATTATGATACTTTTTTTTGTAGCAACTACACTTTTTAATGATGTTAAAGAGGTTGAGAGAAAGATTTTTGATACAAATGTGAGTGAAGTTCCACATGCCAAGAAAGTGGTAGAAAGTGCAGGGGTGCATACCAACACTTCAAGGGTTAAGCTTCTAGATAAAAGCTACTAGTTACTCCTTGGTAACGATGTAAAGTTGCTCATGCTTGAGACGTTTGAGTATATCCATCACACTTACAAAGTCTTGGAACTTTGAATCTTTATCACTTCTTAAAACAACGGTTTGCTCTTTTGAGAGTCCAGCTAATTTCTCTTCTAAAGTTGCTAAATCAACTTTTTCTTTTTCAAAAAACATCTCACCCATAGCATTGACATAAACAGATATCTCTTTTTTGAGCTCCTCTTTTTGACTCCCTTTGGCATGTGGAAGTTCTACTGGAATCACACCTTGCTTGATGAAGGTTGCGGTAGTGAGAACCATAACTAAAAGAACAAGCATGATGTCGATAAAAGGGATGACGTTAATCTGGTCAAATCTTTTTTGACTTTTTTTACATTTTGCCATTTGTGTTACTTCTCTTTTTTGTCTTGCGTTACATCGTACTTTGTAAGAACTCTCTCAACTTTACGAAGGGCAATCGTATAAGCGACAATCGCAGGTATAGCAACCACAAGACCCATCGCAGTTGCTTTGAGAGCGAGCGCAAGACCAATCATGATTTTCTTAGCATCTACAGCGCCTACATCACCCATCGTATAAAACGTAAGCATGATTCCAACTACCGTTCCAAGAAGACCAACGTAAGGTGCATTTGCACCTATTGCACTAATGATTCCTATATTGTCAGTTAAATCCATCTCTAAGTTGTCTCGATGATCATAATCTTCAATTCTGACACTTTTATAAAACATCATTCTCTCTATAAAGAGCCATAAAGTGACAATACTCATAAGAAGTAAAATCCCCATAACACCATAATCAAGTGCATTCTCCGCGTAGAGTAGTAAGTTGTTTGTTTCCATCTGTTTTCCTTAAAATTTTAGTAGTACCGTTGTTCCATACTCTTTTTTGGATTTAAAGCTAAGTTTGATTTTATGCGAGTCACAAAATCGTTTTACCATGCCAAGACCTATGCCAAAGCCTTGCATGTTTTCATTACATTGATAATAGTTGTCAAAAATTTGCAGGAGTTCAACTTCATCCATCCCAGAGCCATAATCTTTTATCTCAAGGGTAAAATCATGTAGAGTTATCTCGATTTTATCGCTGTTTGGCGAGTATTTTACCCCATTATGAATGATGTTGTCAATCACTTTGGCAAGTCCTATTTTATCGTTGAAGATTATGGTTGGTTCAAGCTTACAATCAAAGTGAATATGGGAGTAGATTGCTTGGAAAAAATGGATTCTCTCTTGGATAAGGGCTTCAAGGCTGAAGTTCTCTTTTATCTCCTGCACACTTTGCGTTTTTATCATGTAATCGAGTTCGTTATATCTCTGTTGCAGCATAGAACACGCAGTCTCAATCCGCATAACTCTTTTTAAATCCTTCTCATCTTGCATATTTTTTTTAATCATGTGCAGATTGGTATTAATCGTTGTGATGGGGAGGTTGAGTTCATGGAGTGTCTCTTTGGAGAGATTTTGAAGATTTCTTACATGCTCTTGGAGGGGGTCGATGGCTAGCTTGGAGATAAAAACACCAGCGATAGTTACAAAGCTGAGCATCACAACTGCGAGTAAAAAAGTGTTTTGAACATGGACAATATTGAGCATATAGTGCAAAATAGCTAAAAAGGTACTCGCAGTTAAAAAGTAGTAGATAAAAATATTTATACGAAGATTACGAAACAAGCTTGTATCCTATTCCTCGTATATTTTCTATTTTAAGCTGAGGAAGAAGTTGTTTGATTCGGTTGATGTAAACGCGAATTGCTCCATCACTTCCAGACTCTGAAGTACTCCATAACTCATCTAAAATAAGCTCTTTTGGAACAGCACTATTGACATGTCTCATAAGAAGTAAAAGGAGTTCATACTCTTTTTTGGAGAGTTCAAGCTCCTGCTTATCGTAAAATATCGTTTTATGAACTTCATCATGGCAGAGAAGATTTATGCACTCTAAGGTCTCGACTTTAGTGCGTTTAAGAAGGGCGCTAATGCGAAGTAAAAGCTCATCCGTGTCAAAGGGTTTGGTGATGTAATCATCTGCCCCACTCATAAAACTGCTCTTTAACATCTCTTTATCTTTATGGGAGGTAAGAAAGATTGCGGGTGTTTTGTCATTTGCTTCACGTAGTTCACGAAGAAGGGTTATCCCATCTATGAGAGGAACATTGATGTCGAGCAGGTAAATATCAAACTTTTCATTAAAGATGGTGTCTAAGGCTTTTTGACCATTTGGCACATGCAATACCTCATAGTCGTTATCTTCGAGTAAATCTGTAAGCGTCTCCGCTAAAAGCAGATCATCCTCTAAAAGTAAGACTCTAATCAACACTGGCAATAGCCCATGAAATAGCCTCTCCTGCATACATAGGAACAACACCAGAGTAGTTCTCTGGAACTACAAAGGGACGTTTTTCTAAGATAACCTCTTTAAACTCAGGGCAAATTCCATAGATATTTTGAGCGTTGTCACTTACAAAAGCTTGTAAGTTCTCTAACTTGCCATACTGCTCAAAAACTTCACATAAGAGTTGAAGCGAAATAGGTGCGCTAAAAACTCCAGCAGCACAGCCACAAGACTCTTTTTTGTTTTGAGGGTGTGGTGCGGAGTCAGAGCCGAACATCACTTTTGGGTGTGCTTCGAGGGCAACAGTTAAGAGTGCGTCTAAGTCCTCAGGTCGTTTTGCAATAGGTTTACAAAAGAGGTGCGGTTTCATCATCCCACCAATAACATCATCGAGTGTCAAGATAAGATGGTGCACTGTAATCGTTGCATAGAGATTTTCATGCTTGTCAAGCATATCGACTGCCGCTTTGGTAGTGATATGCTCCATAATGATTTTAAGTTTTGGAAATGAAGTCGCAAGAAGCTCATAGATACTCATAAACTCAGCCTCTCTATCCATCACAAAACCATCTGTTTCGCCATGCACACAAAGAGGAATCCCTAAGTCGCTCATTGTTTGAAGTGTCTCTCTCATCTCCTCAATGTCAAATGAGGAGAGACCACTTTCAGAGTTTGTCGTTATTCCAGCAGGGTAGAGTTTTATAGCTGTTATATGATCTGCAACACTTGCTAAAAAAGCCTTGTCATAGTTTTTGTAAAAGAGTGTCATATAGGGTTCAAAATAGTCGTTTGGAACAGCTGCGATGATGCGAGCTTTGTAGGCTTTTATATCTTCAAGAGATTCAACGGGTGGAACGAGATTTGGCATAATAAGCGCACCGCTGTAACTATAAGCAGTAAGGGGAGCAATATTTTCAAGCATCACTCCATCACGAAGATGAAGATGCATGTCTAGGGGCATTAAAAGTGTATGAGTTTTCATTGTTTTTCCTCAAAAGATATAATTTTATTTGTGGGCAAAATTATATCAAAATAAGATTTAAACAGTTATGGCATGTGGAAATTAGAGGGCGTTTTTTGCCTCTAAAATCAAATCATTTATCGCTTTTTCATAAAGGAGTGCTTCCTCTTTTGAAGTAGATTCAAAGCGGGTTACAAGAACTGGGGTCGTGTTACTTGCACGCACAAGTCCCCAGCCATTTTCAAAGTTTATGCGTACGCCATCCACATCTATAATATTTTTTATAGTTGGAAAGTTGGCATGTGGATTTTTAAGAAGCTCTTTTACTTTGTCGATGATTTTAAACTTTTCTGCTTCCGTTGTCTCTACTTTAATCTCTTGAGTTGAGAAAACTTGAGGCAACTTCGCAAGCTCTGCATCCAAATCAATTCCATCATAAACAAGCTCTAACATTCTAAGGGTTGCATAAATCGCATCATCATAACCAAAGTAACGGTTTTTGAAAAAGACATGCCCTGAAACTTCACAAGCAAGGTCAGCATTTGTCTCTCTCATCTTCACTTTGAGGTTGGAGTGCCCAGTCTTATACATAATGGCAGTCGCACCTCTTTTTTCTAGCTCATCATACATCACTTGAGAACATTTCACTTCACCGATAACGGTCGGTTTATCCATTTTCATAGAGTATAAAAGTGCCATCATGTCGCCTTTTATATTGTTCTTATGTGTCAAAACTGCAATACGGTCTGCATCTCCATCATAAGCAAAAGCGATGTCGCCATCAGTTGCTAAAAGTTTTTTAATATCTTCTAAATTGTGCTCATCGGATGGGTCTGGATGATGGTTTGGAAAAGTTCCATCAGGGTCAACATAGAGACCTTTTGTTGTAAGTTCGAGTTGTGAAAAAATATCTTCAGTTACAACACCTGCAACACCATTTCCACAATCATAAACGATACGTGTTGGCATCCCTTTTAGGTGCTGAAACGCATGGACGATGAAGTCAATATATCTATGCACAGCATCTATCTTAGTCACATCTCTTTTGGCATGTGGAATTGTATCCATCGCTTCACACTCACGACCTAGTTGATAAATCTCTTCTCCAAAAAATGGAGCTTTATCCAGAGTGATTTTAAAGCCATTATATTCACTTGGATTGTGTGAACCTGTAATCATTACAGAAGCTGAAGGAGTGATACCATCCCACTCTTGATAGTTTGTAAAGTAGTTCACTGGAGTAGGAACAAGTCCCATATCTAAAACTTTTTTTCCACCAGCATTTAAACCGCGAACAAGATATTCAAACAAAATAGGTGAATGACTTCTCGCATCGTAACCCACAGCAACATAGTCACCAGATATTTTTGAAGCCAAAGCATACCCGATACGTGTTGTACTTAACTCATTTAACTCTTTCTCGTAAATTCCTCGGATGTCATACTCTCTGTAGATGCTCAAATCTAGCTCCTTTTAATCTTATCAAATCTAATATAATTGAATTGTTTCATTATTTTATTTATATTGAAGTGGAATGGTACAATGAAAAATATTAAACAAAGTATAACACCTCTACAAAGCAAGAAGAACTAGCTATTTGTTCTTCTTATATTGCCTAATGTAACTTCTTCGTGCAAAGTTTTAGTGGATGAATAGTATTGTATAATTCATGAAAATTTTTAAACAAGAGAGTGCAAATAAGTGTATAAAGAGATAACTCTCAAAATAATGAAGGATAAATTGAATGAAAAAAATAGTATTGCTACTCACTCTACTGACTAGCTCTGTGTTTGGTGAAATAAGCTGGATGAAGTATAAGGATGCGATAGCACAAGCAAAGGCAGAGAAAAAAATCGTTATGGTGATGCTTTCGAGAGAGGGGTGTCAAACATGTGAGTATATGAAAGATATTGTCTTTGAAAATGAGAAGGTAATGGCCGCATTTGAGAAGAATTTTCTCGGAGTATATATAGATATCCATGATGATTATATTCCAAATGATTTGAGCTACATGGGTACACCGACTTTTCATTTTCTAAATGGTTTTGAGAGAAAATTAGATAGGATTGATGGAGGGGTGAACTCTTTAGAATTTATAGAAAAATTAAAAGAGGTTCAAACGAAGTAGCGTCTCTTTACTGCATGTTGCTTTTTGCAACAAATGCAGAAAAGATTTTTACATACTCATTCTCATGCGTGTTGGCGACTTCTCTTGCTAACTCTTTATCTAAGTTTTTTCCAGCGATTCTTTTAAAGATAGATTTTATCTCTTCTATATCGCCTTTGTTCTCAAGTCTTCTTCTAAGCCCGATGACATTTAAACCTTTGACACTTGCACGATTCCCCTCAACGAGAGTAAAGGGAGGCATATCTTGGTCCACATACGAAGCGCCACCAACCATAACACCTGTTCCAAGTGTATTGTTCGCTTCTACCGTACTTAAACCACCGATGATGACGCGCTCTTCACACTTTACATTTTCATACAATCGCACAGCATTGGTAAGGATACAAAAATCACCAAGCTCTACGCCGCTGAGTATCTGAACATAACCCATAAGAAAATTGTTTGCACCGATAATAATCTTTTTAGGTTTTTCGTTCTCATCTTCTTGTGTTCCAATCTGTGCAAACTCACGTATATGTGTTTTTTCACCTATTGTGATGTCCGATTTTTTATGTCCAATAGAGGTAAAACTAAAAATTCGTACATCCTTATGAACAGTAAGTTTCCCTTTTAAGATGACATTTGACTCTAGCCTGCAACCAGATTCTAGAGTGACATTTTTTCCTATGTGACAAAACGGACCGATGATAACATCGTCGGCTACGCTCGCTCCATCTTCGATGATGACTGAGTTATGAATCATTTGCTATCTCCAATGTTATGATGCTGTCTTGTAGAGATGCCAAAGAGCCTCTCTCACCACTCTCTAGATAAGTGATAAATGCTTGAAGTTCATCCAGAAGAGCATCGCTTCTTCTTATAAAACAGTTTCTTGTTGTGTGGGAATTTCCATCAATGTTGATTCTCTCTTTTAAAGTTTGTGAAATCAGATCGGCTTCAAAATATTTTATTTTGCTATTTGCATCAACTCTACAAGCTACTGTAATACTTCTTTTACGGTATGGCGTAAGCCAGTTTGTAGTAATGTCCCCTATAACCTCACCCTCAAGCTCAAAAGCTAAAATAGCATTATCTTCATGTGTTTTATGGATTTTTTGTGACTTGAAAACGGCACTTCTAACGATGTTCTTTTGCGTGATAAATCGAATCAAATCACTATCATGTACAGAGAGATCTGTTAAAATTCCAACATCGGCGATACGCTCAGGAAAAGCACCACTGCGAGTAATGGAGATAGATAAAATCTCATGATCTTTTATCTCACTAATAAGCGCTTTGACAACAGGGTTAAAACGCTCAATATGCCCAACACAGCTTTTGAGATTTTTGTTCTCTACGACTCTCGCCATCTCTTTTGCATCTTCTACCGTTGAAGCAGCAGGTTTTTCTATAAACATGTGAATGTTTCGTTTAGCACACTCGAGAGCAGTCTGTTTATGTAAAAATGTAGGTGTTACAATGATAACTGCATCGGGTTTTACTTCATCAAGCATACTCTCAAGAGAGGTATAAAAGGGTGCTTTAAAATCACCATTTTTTACTACATCGCAAAGTGCGGCAATGTTTACATTTTTGATATTTTTCAAAGTGTTGTAATGGTTTTTTCCCATCACACCTAAACCCACTATTGCTATATTATGCATTGTTAGCCTTTGATTGCTTGAATGATGAAATCTTGCTGCTCTTCTTTAAGATAAGGACTCATAGGAAGTGACATAATCTGCCCAGCAATCTCTTCACTGATTGGGAAATCTCCAACTTTATATCCAAGATACTCAAAAGCCTCTTGAAGATGAAGTGGCACAGGATAGTGAACTGCAGTAGGAATTTCTTGCTCAGTCAGTTTTTCCACCATCGCTTCTCTATCTTTCACACGGATAGAGTATTGCGCATAAACACTCGTATTTCCCTCTTTGATTTTAGGAGTGATAACATCCGTATCCTCTAGTAGGTCAGAGTATCTTGCGCCAATCTCTTCTCTCTCTTGAACCTCTTTTTCAAAATGTTTTAATTTAACATTTAAAACAGCAGCTTGAACAGCATCAAGACGACCATTAATACCGATATATTTATGTTTGTATCTTTCGTTTTGACCATGGTTTAAGAGCATTCGCATTTTTGCAGCAAGGGCATCATCACTTGTGAAAATCGCACCACCATCACCATAGGCACCAAGTGGTTTTGAAGGGAAAAAGCTTGTACAGCCAATCGTGGAAAGATTACATGATTTTTTGCCATTGTAAGTTGCACCAAAACTTTGGCAAGCATCTTCAATGACTGGGATGTTATGCTTAGAAGCGATGTAGTTTATCGCATCCATATCTGCACATTGACCATAAAGTGAAACAGGGATAATCGCTTTTGTTCTCTCAGTGATGGCACTTTCAATCTTTTTTGCATCAATGTTATATGTGTCACTCTCAATATCAACAAAAATAGATGTCGCGCCTAAGAGAGCGATGACTTCAGCCGTAGCTATAAAAGTAAAAGGAGTGGTAATCACTTCATCGCCTGCACCAATATCTAGAGCCATAAGAGCAAGTAAAAGAGCATCTGTTCCACTGCTACAGCCGATTGCGTGCTTTGCGCCAGTGTAGGTTGCAAGTGAATTTTCTAGTCTGTTTAATTTTTCGCCGCCAATAAATTGTGCTGAGCTAAAAACTTCTAAAACTTCTTGATCTATCTCTGTCTGATACTCTAAATATTGTGCCTGTAAGTCTATAAAGTTGATTTTCATGTTTATCCTCGATACCACTGTTTTTAAGTTTGAAAGGATAGCGTAAAGATAGTTTAAATCTTCTTTGTAGCGCTTTTAAAAATATAAACATGGCTAAAAATAGGAGCGCATGAAGCGAGTTTCATGCTAAGAAAGTGTTCTATTTTCTATGAGAGATGCGACTGTTTTTGAACTTCCATGTTCTAAATAGCTGCGAAGTGACTTTGAATCACTTAAAAAACTACTTCTGTCATACGCTTTATATGCTTGGATGAGATTTTCTGCATTTACCTCTTCTTGAATAAACTCAGGGTGTAAATCTCTCTCGCAAAATTTAGAAAACATAATATTACTAAGCCCTATATGACTCAGTTTTACAAGTCTGCTCGCTATAAAATAATCAAGTGGCTTTGCGATATAAGTGAGAATAAAAGGGGTTCCAATAAGTGCTGCTTCAAGTGTTGCTGTTCCACTACATATAAAAGCAAAATCTGCTTCATAAAGCGTTTTATAGGTCTCATTTGAGATGCTAAAACCTGATAGGTCGCCATAAAGCTCCGCTATATCCTCTTGCGTAAAGTGTTTTGGAATGATGATAGTCGCTTTTACATCAAGCTTTTTTAGCAGCTCTTTAAAAATAGGCATCAACTTTTTGATTTCACCCTTACGGCTTCCTGGCATAAAGGCTACGCTCTTAATCTCTGTGTTTAACTCCTCTTTAAACTTCGGAATAATATCGAGGAGCGGATGTCCTACATAGGTGATAGGAGCAGTTTTAGAGTAGTACTCTTTTTCAAAGGGAAGAATAGAAGCGAGATGGTCAATCGTACGCTCCAAGACTGGAATGCGCTTTTTCTTCCACGCCCATGCCTGAGGTAAAATGTAGTAGATTATCTCTTTTTCGGGGTATCTTTTTTTGATTTTTTTTGCCAAGGGGAGGTTGAAGCCTGAGGAGTCTATCAGCAGGACTTTATCGACATCTTTTGCCAAATCCGCCATCTGTGTGTTGAGTTTAAAAAAGTAGCGAAGTTTCTTGATGGCATCGACAAATCCCATAATGGCAAGTGCGCGTAAATCCACAATGGAATCTCCTAACTCACTATCAAAAATCCCAACAAACTCCACATCACTGCTCAGCTCTTTTTTTAAAGATTTTAGGTGTATATTTGCTGAGTGTTCTAAAGCGCTAACTAAAATTTTCATGAACCGCCATCCCCTTGTGTTCTAAAACTGTCATCATATTGTTCCTCTAAATTATCCTCTTTAAACTCATATAAAAATGTAGTGAGTCTATCAATATCCTCATCACTTAAGTGAAGAGCAAAAGGAATCATCATCTCTTGTTGCTGTGTGCTTGTCTTCTTGTCCCGAAATTGTTCCAGCTTGTAACTCAAAAATCCCTTTGCCCGATTTGAGAGACGCGGATATCTATGCATACCCTCAGCTTTCGTTCCGTGACAACTGTAACAACCCTTTTGCATATAGAGCTCTTTGCCAAGTTGGTAGGGAGTTTGAGCTTTTAAAAAGCTTGCTAGAAGAAAAGATAGAAGTAAAAAACGCAATTCTAAGCCTTAATAATTTATAATGCCAATATTATATCAAAGGTGGTCTGAAATATGGTTATAGCTAATGCAATCGTTTGCGATCTTAGAGGCGAAAAAAGTGCTGATATCAAAATAGAAAATGGAATCATTACCCAGATAGGTTCTAACCTCAAAGATGAAGAGGTTATAGATGCAAACGGCGCATACTTTATGCCGCTTTTAGTAGATACAAATATAAGACTTTACGACTCTACACTTAACTCAAAAAATATTAAAGCGATTTCAGAAGAGGCACTTCGAGGTGGAGTAGGGCATTTAGTTTTAAATGCACAGAGCCAACCTGCCATTGATAATGAAGTTGTTTTGGAGTTTGCACAAAATAGTCTTGCCGAGCTAAAAGGTGCAAAAGTAGACTTGATGATTAACACACTTAAAGAGGATAGTACACTTAGTAATATTGCTATCCTTTTAAAAAGAGGAGCCATAGCACCTTTTATGAGTACGATTGCTAAAAATGATATTGCAATCAAGATAGCTGAGTATGTGAAAATGTATGGAGTAACTCTTTTTTGTAAGGCAGAAGATAACTCTTTGATGCAAAACGGGGTAATGCTTGAGGGAGATATGAGTGCGAAGCTAGGACTTGCAGGCATACCAGATTTGAGTGAAGTTTTACATGTCTCTCGAATGATAGAGTTAGCAAGGCATTTTAAAATCAAAATTGTTTTCAAGTCCATCGCCTCTCCTCGCTCAATATACTTAATAGACAAGGCAAAAAAAGAGGGTGTAGAAGTGCAATGTGAAGTCTCTATCCACCATCTAGTAAACTCAGATTTGGCATGTGAAAACTTTAATACCAATGCAAAATTGAACCCACCTTTGGCATGTGAAAAAGATGTCGCGTTACTTCAAGAAGCACTTAAAAACAAACAGATTGATATGTTGACAACTCTGCATCAACCAAGTTCTCCTGTCAACAAAGAGGTCGCATTTTTCGATGCTGCCTATGGTTGCGAAGCCCTTACAGATGCACTTCCACTCTACTATACAAAGCTCGTACAAACTGGGATGTTAAGTATGGGTGAACTTATTAGACTCACAGTGCAAGCACCTTCAAAAAGTATAGGTAAAGAGTCAGGAGTTCTAGAAGTAGGGCAGAGAGTAGAGGCAGTTTTATTTAATCCACATGCCAAAAAAACGCTTCACAATAAACAATCTCTTTATAATGGCGAAGCGTTAAACGGTGAAGTGCTTATGAGCTTTCAAGGGGAGAGAATAACTAAATTTTAGTCTCCTCTGGAGCATAGCATTTCTGTACATAGAGACCTGCAATAGCTAAAAATACACCAGTAATGGAAGTAATAAAAGCTAGAGAAGCAAACCATAAAAGAGCAACGAGTCCAACAGTCCCTTTTGGTACATCAAGCCCATTATCTTTACCACTGACATAGGATGCAACACGATAGACTTGGTTCTGGTTGACCAGTCTATTCATATCGTAGTTTATATCTTTTTGCTCTATTTTGAGTGCGTAGATTTCTGCATCATAAATTTTGACTTGTGCTTGAATCTCTTCATATGTACCATAGAGTACCTGCTTTTCATCTCCAGCTCTTTTGATGAGATTAGATTTGTTTTTATGTGCATTATTTGTAAAAATTTCTAAATCTTTACGATACTTTGCCTGTAAAAATTCATTTGAATTTTGATGCTCTTTTAACTGTTTATTGAGGTAATTGATGCGAGAGCGAATGGAATCAATACGCTTTTGATAACCATTTCCCACCGCTTTGAGTTGTTCTTGCAACTGTTTTTCTGTATCTGTTTGTTGATCAAGTGCTTTGGTTCCTGTAGAGTAGTCAGATACGGCGTAGAGACGTTTTTCTTTTTTTGCAATGAGTTCTCTATACTCTTTTTCAACACCTTGTCTTGTTAAAAAGTTAGCCTCAGCCATTTTCTGTTTCATCTCATTTTTTAACTCTTGAACTTCTTGTTCAAGTTTGTCTTTATCTGTATTTGCACCTTTGATGTTTTGGTTTAATAAACTTCTTAAGCGTTGCTGTGTACTCTCTCGTTCTTTATCCCATGCTTCATAGATCTTTGTCTCTTTATTGTAGAGGTCATTTAATTCTGCATCTGTTTTAGTCTTAAAACTATCATCCATACTATTTAATTGTTCGTTGATATAGTCACTCTGATGCTGGACTTGCTGATTGAAGCTTTGATTTGCCATAGTGATTTTTTTCAAGTAAGCATTTTCTACATTTTCAATATTTATGATATCTATTTTTCGTTTTTCTTCTTCAATGTTATCTATACTGTGTTGTAATAACATCGCATCATTTTTACGTTTTTCAATTGCAAATGTGAGGTTGGCAAAATTACGCTCAAAGCCATTAATCATTGTTTCAAATGTTATCAGCACAAGCATTACAATACCAATGAGGAAGAGAATTCTCCAGCTTGTATGCTTTGCATACATCATAGCAGTTGCTAAAGGAATCTTAGTAGCCTCAACGATTGCAACAAGAAGAAAGGGTAAACCAGAAACTATGACAGAGGAGTAGTCACCAAATGTTAATGCTCTATCAAGTTTATTCATCTCTATAAAAACAGAATAAGAGACTATGATAGATATTAAAAAGCCTATTAAAACAGCTATGATTTCAACAGTCCATGCGAACTTAACTAGGTTTTGACCAACTTTGAAGAGTCTATGTTCATTCATACTCTATCCTACATTTTAAATAAGAGCAAAAGAGTATCAAATGAAAGTGAGTTTGTAGTGAGTTTAGCTTCTTTTTCTGTAAAACTCTGTTTTATATTCTGCAAATCTATCCTCAACAATAGCGACTCTTATCTCTCGCATCAGGTTTAAGTAGTAGTGGAGATTATGGATGGTTGCAAGTCTGAAGTAGCTTATCTCTCCTGCACGGAAGAGGTGGTTGAGGTAGGCTCTTGTGTAGGTTTTACACGTAAGACATTGACACTCAGGGTCGATTGGTAAGGCATCTTCTTTAAACTTTGCACCTTTAATGTTGATACGTCCAAAAGATGTAAAAAGTGTTCCATTTCTTGCGTTTCTTGTTGGCATAACACAGTCAAACATATCGATTCCGCGTTCAATGTTCTCTATCAAATCTTCAGGAGTTCCGACGCCCATTAAATAACGCGGTTTGTCCTTTGGCATATACTGTGTTGTATGCTCAACTGTGTCATACATCTCGTTGTTTAGCTCACCGACGCTTAAACCGCCAATGGCAAAACCATCATAGTCAAGTGCGCAGAGTTCTGTCGCACTCTTTGTTCTAAATGCTTTGTCTGTTCCGCCTTGGATGATGGCGAAAATGTTTTGCTCAACTCCAACACCCTCTTTTTGTTTGGCTCTAAAGTACTCTATGGACTCTTTCGCCCAAGCCGTTGTTCTCTCGATGCTTAAAGCAATGCGCTCTTGCGTTGCAGGAAGCGCCACTAAGTCATCCAAAATCATCATAATATCGGAGCCGAGATTGTGTTGAATATCGATAACTTTTGTAGGTGTAAAGAAGTGTTTTGAACCGTCAATGTGTGAGCGGAACTCTATCCCTTTTTCTGAAGCTTTGGAGATGTCGCTGAGGCTAAATGCTTGAAAACCACCACTGTCTGTTAAAAAACTTTTAGGGTAGGTTGTAAAGCCGTGAAGTTTCCCCATTTTTGCAACTGTTTTATCTCCAGGACGCAGGTACATGTGGTAAGTATTTGCTAAAATAATGTCCGCTCCAAGTAAGTTTAAGACATCATCCATGTCGAGTGACTTCACACTTCCAAGCGTTCCTACGGGCATAAAAACAGGTGTTTGTATAGTAGAATGAGCAGTTTTGATTGTGCCAGCACGAGCATTTTTCGAAGTGGTTTCTAGGGTAAATTCCATAATTGTTTATATCCTAATAGCTAAATGATTTGGCATTATAGCATTTTGAAGATAGGAACAAACAATAGGAGCATTTCCACATGCCAAGAGTAAAAAAATTAATTTGGAATATAGGTTTGATGGAAGCTCTCAAAATCTTTAACAGCGAGTGGTCTTGAGCAGTAGTATCCTTGATAGGTTGCACAGTCGATGATTCTTAAATACTCAACTTGTCCTTTCTCTTCGACTCCCTCTGCAATGATATCCATTTTGAGGGTTTGCCCCATCTTGACAATAGTTTCAACAAATATCGCACCTTCTGGTGTATGGTAGTCATCCATAAACAGCTTGTCAATCTTCAATATATCAATAGGAAATTTCTTGAGATATGAGAGTGAAGAGTAGCCTGTCCCAAAATCATCTAGTGCAATCTTTATACCTTTGTTATGGATAAAGTTCAATACTCGTAAATTGTTTTTATTGTTTTCCAAAAAGAGATACTCCGTAATCTCAATAGTAATCTTTGAAGTATCAACTTGACTCTCTTGAAGTAGTGTTGTCAGTTTATACTCAAATGTAGGTTCAAGAAGCTGTTTTGCAGCAATATTAATAGCAATACTAATATCTAAGCCTTTCTCCTTCCATTTGAGTTGTTGACTGATTGCTTCTTTTAAAACCCAATCCCCAAGTTCTACTATAAATCCATTCTCTTCAGCAAGTGGAATAAAAACATTTGGAGGGATGAAGCCTTTGGCTGGACTTATCCATCGTATCAAGGCTTCTGCTCCAACTATAGCGCCAGATTTTACATCTGTTTTTGGTTGATAGTAGAGTTCATACTCATTATTAATAAGTGCTTGGCGCATCGTTTTATCAAGCGCAATTGTCTCTTGCACTTGTTTATTGAGTGCATCTGTAAAAAAGTGATACTGCGCGCGACCCTCTTTTTTCGCTTCACTCATCGCCATGCTTGAGTGTTGCATAAGAGATGTGATGTCAACCCCATCCTTAGGATAAAAAGCAATCCCGATACTGCTTGAAATAGTTATAGGATTTGTTTGTATAACCCATTGGTCATTAATAGTCTGTTGTATTCTATCTATGATATTTGTTAGTTCACTCAGTGTGTCGTACTGGTGCAGAACTACAACAAACTCATCTCCACCAACACGGGCTACAAAATCATTCGAAGGAATAGCTGCTGTAATTTTTGAAGAGACATTTTTTAAAAGTTCATCCCCTATGAGATGCCCTAGTTCATCATTCACTGTCTTAAAATGGTCAATATCTAAAAAAAGAAATGCAAACTCTTTGTTCGTATGGAGAGCATCTGCGATTAAACGCTCTGTATATTCGTTAAGTGCATTACGATTTGCAAGCCCACTCAAGCTATCTGTTCGTGCCATAGCATAAAGCTCGTTTTGCTCTTCGTCGAGTCTTGCAAATGTCTGTGCCATAGAGGAGCGAATGGCTTCAAGCTCTTTGAGTTTAAAAGCTTTTGGAACAACATTGTGGTAGTAGGCGAACTGTCGTAACAACTCGAGTGGAGTAGCAACAAAATAACGCACGACAAGCCAAGAAAGAAATATCACTAAAATCGGAAGCAATGCAAAGTAGAGTGCAAAATCCATTTTACTCGCTTCGAAATGTTCATTTATCTCACTTCTGTCAAACAAAAACATAAGTCTCAATGTGTGTAATGCTTTCCCCTCGTAATACCTTATCCTACCCTCTATGCCTTTTTTGTGGTCTAAAACTTCATGGGATGTGAGTGTATCGTCATTAAATATATCTGTTCTTGAGGGAGCAGTTTTAAAATGAGGGTCTGTTGAAACTAAAACATCATTGTCATCTAGAATCAATATAGCTAAGATATAGTCATTGTTTGAGGCTGTTCTATCTAAAACTGCTCGATATGTATTTGCATTTAAATTATGGGTAATATTTTTAGAAAGTATATAGCTCAGTTCAGACATGTCATTTTTTAAACTATTTAAAATAACAGATGCCGTCTTCTCTTTTTGATCTAAAAAATATTTTGTAAACACAGAAGATACAAGTGTAAGTATGATGAAAAGCATGATGAGGGCAAATTTTTGAATAGTTAGTAACATGTTAAATCAAACCTATGGTAGGAAAATGTGACTCTTTCATGCGTTGCTTCAACTCTGGAGATATATTTTTGTTTATCCACTCTATATCTTGAGTAGATTGAATAAACTCTTCATAGTTTAACTCTAACAAATAGGGTTTAACCATCTTATAAAATTCACGTGGATTTTTCTCAAGTACATCTACAGCCCTATCAACTAGTTTTTTTAATTCACTGAACTGTTTTTGATGTTTTGAGAATGTTTTTTCAGTTGTAAACATGGCATCAATAACCAAGAGATTTAAATTGTCTTTTGTTGAAGCAATACTCTTAAATCCATGTTTGTTTAACTCTATATCATAGGGAATATATGTGACAATGATAGCATTTTTGACAGTGCTACTAGAGAGCGTCGATATGGATGTTTGGTCACGGTTGATATAGTTGATTTGCTTTTCATGCAAGTTATAGTTTTGTATGAAATCTTCCAAAAGAGTGCTATTTACAGAGTCCATCTCTAGATAGGCATTGATTGGCTCTGTACTTTTTTGTAGTTCTTCTATGGAGAGATTACTCATAACCACATCCCCACCATTGGAGCGGTCAAAGAGCATTACAGGAATAAGTGAAGGCTCTTTTTTGATGAGCATATTATACTCATACTGTGTTCCTACATAAGCGTCTGCATTGCCTGCTTGATAGAGGTACATATTTTCACTGAGTGAACTTACATGCATGAGCTTGATATTGAGAGGCTTAAGCCACCCTTTTTCTTTAGCATAAAAAAGAGGGGAATAGCCAATCCATGTTGTTGTAGAGATTTCTAGTTTCTCTTGTTTTTCAGAGGAGCAAGAGGTTAATAAAAATAAAAGAGTCATGAATAATAAGAGATGCTTATACATTTAAAAATAACCTTTCATTGAATTTCGCACAAATATTAGCATATTTTTTATAGAAAAGATGAATATTTATCCTAATAATATTGACTTTATATAAATACATAACATTTTTGTCCATAGAGTTTAAAATCACGATGTTGCTTAAAATATCTAATTGAATTGTTTAATAATAAACAATGATTCCTTTAAGTAAAATCACAAAAAAAATTAAAAAAAAGTATATATATGAATGAAAATAACTCTTTTTTACCAGAAACCTTAGATGTTGCCTTTAAATATTTAAAGTTTTCAACCTTGGCGGCTTTAGGGAACGTTGTCATAGTTGCCCTATTTTTACATGGCAGTTTATCTGATGCAGTTTTAGGAGAGTGGGTGCTCTTTGCCACTCTCGTTACTGCTTCAAGATTGCTTCTAATGAGATATTATTTAAAAAACACAGAGAAATTTACTACAAAACAGTGGGAGAATTTTTTTACAGTTGGAGTTCTCTTTGGCGCTTCAATCTGGGGCTTGACTCCCTTTATCTTATTTGATGACTCAAATGTGTTGAATCAAGCAATGCTTCTGTTTGTGTTAGCTGGAATCAGTGCAGGCTCTATCGCATCTTTGTCCTCACACCCAAAGTCTATTCAACTTTTTGTACTGATTACTTTAATCCCTCTAATCGTAAAACTTCTTACTATAAATGAAGAGATATATTACTATCTAGCCTTTCTTTGTTTTTTATTTTTGTTAATGCTTTTTAATACTGCGAAGGTATTTCATAATAACCAGATTAAATATTTAACATCTCAAAAAGAGCTGACTCTTTCAAACAACTATCTTAAAACGATTATTGAACATGCTCCTGTTGGAATCTTCACTTATGATAAAAATTTAGTTATATTAGATGGTAACAATGAGCTTTCAAGCATACTCAAAGCCCCTTTAGATTATTTGATAGGTCTTGATCTGCATACTCTGCCAGATACGAGAATTTTACCTACAATCAAATCTCCACTTGAAAATCTCAATGGCTTTTATGAGGGAGAGTACATTACGGGTTACAGCTCCACTAAAATGTGGGTAAGAATCTATACAACAGCTATTTTCAATGAGCACAATAGTGTGAATGGTGGCTTGGGAATTGTACTTGATATTACAGAGCGAGTAAAAGTGGAAAAACAGTTTGAGTATAAGGCAAAGTATGATGCGCTGACAGGTATTCCAAATAGATACACACTTATGGATAGATTGTCCCAAGAGATTATTAGGTTCAAAAGACATAACATTATCTTTGCCGTAGTATTTATTGATTTAGATCACTTTAAAAACATAAACGATACCTTTGGACACGCTGTGGGAGATGAGCTTCTCTACGATATGGCACAAAGATTACAACATGCCATCCGAGAGGGGGACATGGTTGCAAGGTTAGGCGGCGATGAGTTTATTTTACTCTTATCTGATTTATCGACAGAGAGGGAGATAGCAATGCAAAAAGCCGAGCTTGTTGTAGAAAATGTAAACAGTGCTTTTTGCGACTCCTTTAAAATACAAAATAATATCTTAGATGTTACGCTCAGTATTGGTATCGCTCTTTGTAGTTCAGAAGTTACCCCTGATGATATACTCAAGCATGCAGATACAGCTATGTATAAAGCTAAAAAAGATGGCAGAAATTTGAGTAGATTTTATGAAAACTCAATGGAGCAGTAAGTTCAAATAAGAACTACGCTTAAGTGAATTTAGTGTAAAATCCAGAAATTATATTTAAAACAAGGTGTGTTTATGGCAACTGTTGGCATGAGTGATATTAAAAAAAATGTTCGTATGATTGTGGGGGACGTACCCTATAAAGTGGTAGAGTTTCAACACGTTAAACCAGGCAAAGGTGCGGCGTTTGTTCGTATGAAAATAAAAAGTTTTTTAAACGGAAAAGTGGTGGATAAAACTGTTCACGCGGGTGATAAGTTTGAAGTTCCTGAAATAACTTATACAACAATGCAGTATCTTTATGATGATGGCGAGCAGTACCAGTTTATGGATAATGACACGTATGAGCAACTTGGTCTTTCGTATGAGCAGTGCGATGACGCTTCAAAATGGTTCAAAGATGGTATCAATGTCGATATTATCTTCTACAAAGGAAACGCTATCTCTGTAAGTGCTCCGGAGACTATGGAACTTGTTATTACTGAAACACCGCCAAACTTCAAAGGCGACACTTCAAGCGGAAGCAAAAAACCTGCTACACTTGAAACAGGTGCAGTTGTTCAAGTTCCTTACCATGTTCTTGAAGGCGATACTATCAAAGTAAACACTGTTGAGTGTGAGTATTTAGAAAAAGTAAAATAGCTACTGTTTTGGCATGTGGAAATTTCCACATGCCAAAGATTTAAATCTTTCTTATTCCATCTCTCCCTATAATGAATTTATACTTTTATAATTACCGATAATTTCTCATGTGGAACCAATAAGGAACCATCTGTTTGCTAGAATACTTTGCAAAAATAGCAGACACAAGGAAAACAGATTGCATTTTATCAAATACTCGCTCTTAGCATCTCTACTCATCACAACATCATTAGTGTCAAAAGAGCCATCGGAGATTACCAACTCATCTTGGGCAAACCTCAATCTTTACAGAGGTATTGATCAAAGAGGCGGACCATATACTTTTAACGATACATATGTAGAGTTGGAATTTGGCGGGCGATATGAGTGGCTCGATATGTACGGGTATATAGATTATCTTGATGTCTTGAATGACCCAAACAGTGACAAGCATGCTCAGGAGAATTTTTTTGCAGATTTTGAACCAAGAATCTCCCTTGATTATCTTTTACAACAAGACCTCTCCTTTGGTGCTGTGGATGAACTCTTTCTTGCATTTGACCTCTACTATGGGGAAGCGGCACCTAGCATGAACAAGGGACTTAAAGTATTATGGATGGGCGTTGGAAGTAATATCAACATCCCATGGTTAGGCTTAAGCGGTGTGAATTTGTACGCTAGATATATAGACGAAAACTACGGCGCAAGCAATGAAGGTGGCTTTGATGGTTACGATTTACATATCAATTGGTTTAAACCTCTTTACTCCTTTTCGGATAAAAAGTTTATAGCATTTCAGGGGTATGCGGATTATGAGTTTGGAAGTAAAATGCCTCAAAATGCATTTGAAGAGACATATAGAACAGGTGATTCTTTTCAATCATATTTTGGTTTTTGGCTCCATGATGAAAAATGGGCTTTAGGGTATGGACTTAAACTCTGCAACAACATGACACAGTGGAAAGATGGCCAAAATCTAAACGGTAAAATGACAGATACAACAGGTGCGGCACACTATTTTAATGTAACGTACAAGTTCTAAGGATAAAAGATGTTAAAAACAATATTTATACTCTTTATTACGCTAACGAGCTTACTCTTTTCAAAAGATATAAAACCTGTAATGATTTTTGACGCTGAGTATATTATGGATGGCGCTTGGAATGAGTTGATATATAATGGTATTAAAAAATTTGAAAAAACAAGCGGTGTAAAAGTAGAAATTTTAGTTATACCAAATATTAAAGAGTATAATGAAAAGATTGCACTTTATGCAGATAGAGGATATGACCCAATTATGCTAAGCGGTGTAGAGTCCTCAAGGGAACTTGTAAAGTCAACTATGTTAAAGCATTCACAAACAAGATTTGTAATTTTTAACGGCACTTTTAATATGCCAAATGCACACTACTTTATATTCTCATTCCAAGAGAGTTCATTTTTAGCGGGTTACTTAGCGATTAAAAAGAGTAAAACTAAAAAAATAGGCTTTATTGGTGGCGTAGATATGCCAGCTCTAAGAAATTATTTATGCGGATATATAAAAGGCGCAAAGTATGCTGATTCAGACGCAGATGTGCTATATGATTTTATAGGCAATGATTTTCATGCCTGGTCCGATCCTGACAAAGCGTATGCAATTACACTGAATCAGATAAAGAAGAATGCGGATGTTATCTTCCCTGCAGCTGGTGCAAGTACTTTAGGTGCATTAAAAGCTGCTGATGAGAGCAAAATCTTTTCTATCGGTGTGGATACTAATCAAAACCACCTCTATCCAAACAGCATATTAACATCCGTAATGGTAAGAGTCGATAATGCTGCATATAGAGCGTTGATGGCATCTTCCAGAGGTATATGGCGTGATCAGATGAAAGTAATGGGACTGCAAGAAAAGGGTGTTGAGTTGGCGTTTGACAAATATAATGAGCCACACATTGATGAAGCTTTAAAAAGGGAACTTCAAAATTTAGAAGCAGATATTATTCTAAAAAAAATAGATTTACCAGAGTATACTTTTACCAATGAGTGTGTTGTGAATGGGGTTAAGATCTTTTGAAACATCCATGGTACTCCTCCATAACTGCAACGCTCTTGCTAGGAGTTCTGTTGGGACTTATTATACCCATAGGTACAGCTTCATGGTACACGATGACAGTATACAAAGAGAGACTTTATGATGAGTTCCAAAACTACTGCTTTGAAACTACAAAAAATATTGCAACTATTATGTCTGATCCAATCTATTACTACTCTCCAAATAACGGTAGTATGGCATTAGAAGTAACAAAAGCAGACACAAGAGTTGTAAAGGTCGAAGTTTATGATACTTTAAATGATATGGAGTTTATAGAATTTTACATTCCACAAAGAGAACTAGGTGCTTTATTTGAGTATAAAGAGCGGGTATTTACCAAAGATAATGAAGAGATAGGCTGGGTAAAAATAGTCTTTAATGATTTTAAGCTTTCTCAAGATATAGAAGATAAAGAGGCGATTTTCCAAACTGTTTTTGGCTTGACCTTTTTAGTAATGATGCTCATAATGTCTCCTCTTTTATATCTTAAATTAATATTGCCACTTCAAAAACTACTACGTCAATCAAAAGATTTTAGAAAAAATAGGTTAGAAAATAAATTCCAATGGGATGGAAAAGATGAGCTAAATATTTTAGGTCAAAGTCTAGAGTTGGCAAGAGTCTCAATTGTGGAACTCATTGGTACGCTAGAAGAAAAAAATGAGGAGTTGGAAACTTTACATATAACTGATAGCTTAACAGGGCTATATAACAGACATAAACTCGATTGGGAATTGTTAAGTGAGATAAATCGTGCTGATAGATTTGAGTACTCGTTTGGAGTCATTCTTCTTGATATTGATTATTTTAAAAGTGTAAATGATACATACGGTCATCTAGTTGGGGATGATGTGTTAATCGATTTAGCAAAAATTTTAAAAGAGAACACACGCCAAACTGATATAGTAGGAAGATGGGGTGGAGAAGAGTTCCTTATCATAGTTCCAAAAGCAGATGAAGAGGGCATAAAAAAGTTGGCAGAAACTTTAAGAGCTGCAATAGAAAACCATATTTTTAATCTTGTCAAAACAAAAACGGCAAGTTTTGGAGTAACACTCTTCATAGATAATGACTGCATAGATACAATGATTGCAAGAGCCGATAAAGCTCTCTACGTAGCAAAAGAGCAAGGAAGAAATCAAGTTGTTTACAACTAAGAACGAGATAGTGTTGCGTGTGAGTATTGAGAAAAAGTAAAATAGCTACTGTTTTGGCATGTGGAAATTTCCACATGCCAAAGATTTAAATCGCAGAGAGTGTTGCTTCTTGCGAATCTAAAACAATCTCTACAATCTGTTGCCCTATGGCTACAACGGCTAAGAAAATTACATCTGCTTTTATGATCTCTAAAATCTCTCCCTCAAAGCTGAACTTCTGGCTTCCTTTGGTTTGTAAAAGTACCTCTTTTGGAGTTGCGTCTTTGATGATTTTTCCATTTTTTAGAAGAAGAACACGCGAAGCGAGACGGTAGATTTCACTTGGGTCATGGCTCACCATGATAGTAGTCATATCAAACTTTTTATGGAGAGTTAAGATGTCTTGTTGAAGCTTGGCACGCATGAGTGGGTCGAGTGCTGAGAGTGGTTCATCCATGAGTAAAAGTTTTGGTTTACTCATGAGTGCACGACAGAGTGCAACACGCTGTTTTTGCCCACCACTGAGTGTTTCAGGATAGCGGTTTTTGAGTTCACCAAGCTCTGTGAGTTCAAGTAAAGAGCGCGCCAACTCAGGGTTGTTGCTTACATAGAGCAGATTTTTCTCTACACTCATGTTTGGAAAAAGTGCATAGTCTTGAAACAAAAAGCCTATGCCTCTTTGGTTTGGAGCTTTGTTCACTTTGGAGCCTAGCCATGTCTCATCGAACACATCTATCTCGCCGCTTGCACTCTCTAATCCTGCTAAAATTCTCAAAAGCGTTGTTTTTCCACTTCCGCTTGGTCCCGCGATGGCTAGAAACTCACCTTTTTTTATGTTTATATTTACATCTTAATGCATCTGTGCTTCACTTCCATGAAGCTCTTTTTGTACACGTACCATAAAAGGAAAAGAGTAAAAACAGCTAGCGATGACAAGTCCTGTAAAGTTAAAAACCATCTTTATGCCAAAAGTCTCTTGCATAAAAACACCGATAGGCGAGTTATGCGAAAGTGTAAAAAGGATATAAAACCCCAAAACCGAAGGTAGCAAAACGATAGGGAGAGAGACAATAGCCTCGATGAAAGGCTTCACTTTTCTTTTTGTTTGACTCAGACACCAACTCAGCGGAATGGCGATAAAAAAGAGTATGAGCGTAGTGAGTCCTGCCAACTTAAAAGAGAGCAAAAACGGTTCAAAATCTAAGGCACTCATAGCTTCTCTTCTCCGTTTTCAAATGATGTTATCGAGACATCGCTTGCTTTTATGAGCGCGATGATTGTATCGCCCACTTTTATATCCATCTTTAAAGCGGAGCTTTGTGTGATGATACTCTCTAAGATTGTATCTTGGAGTTTGATTCTCACACTGCAAAGAATCTCTCCGCTGTCCATCTCATAAATCTCGCCTTGGAGCTGGTTGGAGATAGATATTTGCGTCTCTATCTCTTTTGCTAGAGAAATATCTGTCGCTTTGGCTTTGATGGTTACTTCTGAACCTATTTAAAGCTTTTCATTGAGTTCCAAGGCAACCATACTCATCTTAAATCCGAGTGAATCAAAGCTCAAAGCAGATACATTTTGATACTTTTTTATATCTGTAATCGTTGCTTTTATCTGGTTCATTAAAGGCGATATCCTTGAAAAATAGATAGTTTACACTACAAATTAGAGTGCAATTTACTCTCTAGCAGCCTTGCATTTTGTTCTGCTATTTTTATAGCGTAGTATATTGTTTTATATATCGAAGTGTCAAGGCTCTTTTTGTTGATATTAAGTCGTTTTGACTATAATAATACTCTTATAAATCAAATCTCCAAAGGTACCTCATGAGCGCACAGCCATTTACACATTTACATCTTCATACAGAATACTCACTCCTTGATGGTGCAAATAAATTAAGTACTCTTGTAAGCCGTGTAAAAGAGCTTGGGATGACCTCTGTAGCGATGACTGACCATGGAAATATGTTTGGTGCCATTGATTTTTACAAGCAGATGAAAGAGGCAGGACTCAAGCCTATCATTGGGATGGAAGGGTATATCCACAACGGTGCTACGCTTGATGATAAAACGACAAAGCAAAGATTTCACATCTGTCTCTATGCCAAAAATAAAAAGGGTTATGAGAACCTTATGTACCTCTCATCCAAAGCTTTCATCGATGGTTTTTACTACTTTCCACGTATCAACAAACAAGAGCTTCGCGACCACTCTGAGGGACTTATCTGCTCCTCTGCATGTTTGCAAGGTGAGGTAAACTGGCATCTCAACCTTAGTGAGCGAAATCTTAAAAATGGTGCTTTAGGGTATGAGGCTGCAAAGAGTGTGGCATTGGAGTACAAGGAGATATTTGGTGATGATTTTTACCTTGAACTTATGCGTCATGGGATTGGTGATCAGTTAAATATTGATGAGCAGATTTTAAAAATCTCCCAAGAGACAGGCATCAAAATTGTCGCAACCAATGACACGCACTACACCTACCCAGATGATGCGCAGTACCATGAAGCATTTATGTGTATCGGGATGAATAAACTCTACGATGACCCTAACCGTATGCGTCACTCCGTGCATGAGTTCTATATCAAAAGTCCAGAGCAAATGGCGCGTCTTTTTGCAGATATTCCTGAAGCTTTGGCACATACGCAGGAGATAGTGGATAAGTGTGAAGAGTATGCACCTATAGTCAAAACTCCAACACCTCCAAATTTTAAATTTACACGAGAGTATGCAACTGCTGAGGGTCTCAACATCGACTATGCTGATGATGCACCTTTAGGTAAAGATGCAAGTGAAGAGGAGAAAAAGAAGTGGTTCAGCGCGGCGGATAAAAATGATGCAGAGTATTTCATCATCAAGTGCCGTGAGGGTTTAGAAAACAGACTTAAAATCGTACCGCCAGAGCGTCATCAAGAGTACAAAGAGCGACTTGAGTTTGAGATGAATGTCATCAACTCCATGAAATTTCCAGGCTATATGATGATCGTTTGGGACTTTGTCAAAGAGGCAAAAAGAATCGGTGTAGCTGTTGGTCCTGGACGTGGTTCTGCGGCTGGAAGTTTGGTTGCGTATTCGCTTGATATTACCGATATCGACCCTATGAAGTATGACCTACTTTTTGAGCGATTTTTAAATCCTGAACGTGTAAGTATGCCCGATATTGATATGGACTTTATGCAAGCGAGACGCGGCGAAGTTATAGACTATGTTGTGCAAAAATATGGACGCAATCAGGTGGCGCAAATCATCACTTTTGGTTCACTTCTTGCAAAAGGGGTTATCCGTGATGTTGCCAGAGTTTTAGATATGCCTCTCTCTCAGGCAGACAAAATGGCAAAACTTGTGCCAGATGAGCTTGGAATCACCCTCAATGGAAAGACAAAAGGGGGTGAGTTTAAAGAGGGTGCTTTTCAAAAAGAGCCAAAACTCCAAGAGCTTATAGCGAGTGACCCCAACTCTGCAAGAGTTTGGGAGTTTGCAAAAAAACTTGAAGGACTTAAGCGAAACTCAGGAATGCATGCTGCGGGTGTTGTTATCTCAAACGAGGAGCTTTGGAAAAAAACTCCTATCTACAAGCCCTCAGGTGAGACAACATTTGTAACACAATACTCACTCAACTTCCTCGAAGATGTTGATCTTATCAAGTTTGACTTCTTGGGACTCAAAACGCTCGATGTTATTGACAATGCGATAAAACTGATAAAAAGAAGATATGACAAAGATATCCATTGGCACCTCATAGATGAGAATGATAAAAAAGTTTATGATGTTATTCAAACGGGTGAGACTGTCGGAATGTTCCAGATAGAGTCCTCAGGTATGCAGGATTTGAACAAACGCTTGAAGCCTTCAAACTTTGAGGATCTTATCGCGGTCTTGGCACTTTATCGCCCAGGTCCGATGGAGTCGGGGATGCTTGATGACTTTATCGAGCGTAAACATGGTCGTCAAGCGATTACCTATGTTTTTTCTGCTTTAGAGGATATTTTAAAACCTACTTATGGGGTCATCGTTTACCAAGAGCAGGTTATGCAGATTGTTCAGACTATCGGTGGGATGAGTCTTGGTGGTGCGGACATCGTGCGTCGTGCCATGGGTAAGAAAAAAGTGGAGGAGATGCTCAAGTATAACAAAGAGTTCTCTCTTGGTGCGCAAAAACAGGGACTCGACTACGATAAAGCCTCTAAACTCTTTGACCTGATAGAGAAGTTTGCAGGATACGGTTTTAACAAGTCGCACTCTGCGGCGTATGCGATGGTAACTTTTCAAACTGCTTGGCTCAAAACTTACTATCCAAATGAGTTTATGGCGGCACTTTTAACTTCGGACAAGGACAATACGGACAAAGTTGTTCGCTACATTGATGAAGTCAAACGTATGGGAATCGAACTCTCTCCTCCTGATGTGAATGACTCTTACCTTGAGTTTTCTGCCATCACTAAAGATGAAAAAGATATTATTCTTTTTGGTTTGGGTGCGATTAAGGGAGTGGGTGAGGCGGCTGTTGAGTCGATTATTCAGACAAGAGAAGAAGATGGTGAGTTTACTTCGATTGAAAATTTTGTCAACCGAATAGACCCCTCAAAAGTCAATAAGCGTTTTGTGGAGTCAAGTATAAAGTCGGGTGGTTTTGATAGATTTGGCTTCTCAAGAAAAGCACTCTTAGACCAGATAGAGCTTATAGTAGAGACTGCAAAAAAAGCGAGTGATGCAAAGAAAAAAGCAGTCGGAAGCCTCTTTGGCGATGATACAGATATTACGACTGTGAAGTTAGAGCTTAGAAACTCAGATGAGTACACGCTCAAAGAGATTTTGGAGTTTGAGAAAGAGACTTTAGGTTTTTATGTCTCGGGGCATCCTCTGGATGAGTACAGAGCTTCTATGGATGAACTCAACTACACGCTCTCCTCAGAGTTGGAAAACATCAAAGATGGCTCAAGTGCGATTTTTATAGGGAAAGTCGAAGAGATACAGAAGAAGACCTCCAAAAAAGGAAACCAGTTTGGCATCGTCAGCCTTATGGACTTTCATGGAAATATAGAGATAATGCTCTTTGCCGACAAGCTTGAACAACTCGCAGATATGAATCTTGAAGAACCCGTAGCCTTTAAAGTAAAAGTAACGCATACAGAGATGTTTACAAGAATCTCAGTCACAAAGATAATGACCCTCAAAGATGCAATCAAAGAGACAAAAAAGGTTAAAAAAGAGGTAAGAGAAGCACCACCAGAACCTCTAAATCTGGCGATAAAACTCGATACAAACATGAAAGCTTTAGAGGAGTTATACAGGGTTGTAAGACAAAACCCAGGAAATCGCCCTCTGATTATAACCATCATCTCTAAACTTCACAACGTCCTCATAGACTCCGCCATAAGAGTAGATACGAAGATTATCACAGCTTTGGAGAGTAATGAGCATGTGGATATTCTCTCTTAGGATTCAGAGAATGTATGTAAGTCAAGATATAATAAGTTATGAAAACTAGCATAATGAGGAAAAAATGACTCAAGATATAAGATGGCATCAGCGATTTTCAAATTATAAAAAAGCCTTAATTCAGTTGCGCGATGCTGTGCAACTTTCACACCAAAGAGAACTTACACCACTTGAAAAGCAGGGTTTGATTCAATCATTTGAATACACGCATGAGTTAGCTTGGAAAACACTCAAAGATTTCTTGCAATATCGCGGCAGTACAGAAGAGATTTACGGCTCAAAAGATGCCTCAAGACAAGCTTTTGCAAATGGAATTATCTCTGATGGTGAAACGTGGATGAGTATGGTTAAAAGCAGAAACTTAACATCGCATACCTACGATGAGGAAACTGTAGAAAAGATAGTGGATGTGATTTTAGGAAGCTATATTTTTGAGTTTGAAAAACTCGAAGAAAAACTTGAAAGTTTAAAACAAGAAGAGCTTAATAACTCATGAAATATGGATTAAGCGAAGATGTTATTGCTAAAATAAAATCTGTATTTGCTAAGTATCCCCAAATAAAAAAAGTTGTACTTTACGGTTCAAGAGCAAAGGGTAATTTTAGAGATGGCTCAGATATAGATTTGTCCTTATTCGCAGATGATATAGAACTGTCACTTTTGCAAAAGATAGAGCTGGAACTTGATGATTTACTCCTTCCGTATACCTTTGACTTGTCTGTTTATAGTGAGCTGAAAAGTGATGAGCTTAAAGAACATATTGATAGAGTCGGTGTTTTATTTTAGATATTGATGAAGAACTATAATGAATAAAACAATCCTCAAACAAGCTCTTTTATTTGAAGATGACAACCCAGTATCTAGTAAAATAAAAGATTTAGGAGAATTGGCTTCAAAATATCAAAATGAAAACGAGCTCTATTTTTTACATGCCAAGCGAAGAGAAAAAGCTGTTATAAAAAATAGGGAGTTGTTTTTTGGCTTTTTATCTCAAACACAACAAGTAACTGTAGAAAGCTTTGAAGATATTCATAATATTTTAAATGCTACATGTAGAAGTGATAATATTAAATTTAGTGGAGATTCAAAGTCTAATTTTGTAAGAGTTTTTGACAATGTGGTTGTAATCAAAAAAAGAGGGGAAATTGCAAAACTTTATCAAAGTGGGGATTTGCATGAACTAAGTATGATAGATAAATTTGTAGCTATAGAAAATGGGGAAACTTTTTTAAATATTGATAAATTCGCAGAGTATTTTGATGAAGATTATTTCATATATTTGGCTGGATATGCAAACACACTTACAAGAACATTTTTAAAAACAAAAAAAGTTCATTTTTTTATAGATTTAGACATTGAGAGTATGAACATTTATGAAAGTTTTGAATGTGAGAGTAAAGCGCTACATATTCCAAAAGATATAGAACAATATTTTTCAGACAAAGCATATAATAATGTCGAGCTGTATAAAAAACAAAGAGCAAGAATGAAAAATGTTTACTCGCAAGATGTCATGCCAATAATCGAACTTATACAAAAATACAACACAGTAGTGGAACAAGAGATACTGTATGATGAAGGGTCTGCATGAGTTCAGAATTTTTTACACATCCAAATATAAGTGTTAAAATGAATAGATCAGATTATAGATACTCATCTGCACTTATTGGAAAAATGTTACAGGTTGGATAAAAATTCAACTGTTAAGTTTTTCTGAACAGTTCAAAAAAAGGGAAATATATGCTACCCCAAAAAGTCAAGACAACTTTTTTTAAATCTTAATTCCCTTCATCACCTGTAACCTTATGCCACATCTTCAGCTAATTTTATATAGTCCTTATTGTTGATTTTTAAACTGTCATAATA
>Ga0210006_1000375_pt1 | contig 36074 bp, 33 predicted proteins | sample CryGey02umfilter_2_FD_185452 | JGI IMG/M metagenome (GOLD analysis project Ga0210006, IMG submission 185452) | Groundwater microbial communities from aquifer in Utah, USA - Crystal Geyser 4/10/14 0.2 um filter (SPAdes) (version 3) | ecosystem: Environmental > Aquatic > Deep subsurface >... | reverse complement strand
CAAATTTGTACGCGGGCTTGACATTTTCTTTTTTTTGCTTAAATCACTATCTCAAGGAATGACCGATGCATTTACCGTACGTAAAATATTCTATCCCCGCCGGACTAGCCGGAATAGATGTCTCGGCAACTTACAATGTCCGAGATCAAAAGCCCATGTTTTTTATTCAGGGCTTTTACGGGCTTAGTAAATAATTAAATGATGAACAACCTCGCATACCTTTAGGCCATGCGGGGTTATTTTTTTGTCTAAAAAACATTTTTAAGCTATTATTAAAAGTGTTAAATATTTTTAGTAGGGGTAGTAGGGGTGGCAATAAAAATTATGCCTAAAAATTTTGTGCCTCAAGACCAATATTTTAAAAAAGCCAAAGAGCTGGGCTACCGTGCCAGGAGCGTTTTTAAATTGGCGGAAATCCAAAACAAATTTAAAATTCTAAAACCGGGTATGGATATTTTAGATTTAGGCGCCGCTCCCGGCTCCTGGCTCCAATATGCCAGTAAAATTGTTGGCCCCAAAGCTGAACTGGTTGGCGTTGATTTAATGCCGATAAAAAAGCTGGCCCGGAATATCGTCACCCTTGAAGCAGATATTTTTGCCGATGACATCATAGCAAGAACTATTTTACTACACCCCAGAAAATTTAATCTGATTTTATCGGATTTGGCGCCCAAAACGTCAGGCATCAAAACAACGGATCACGCTCGCTCAATTGAGTTAAATCAGAGAGCGGCAGAACTATCAAAAGATTTACTTGCCCCAAATGGCACCCTTGTCTTAAAAATTTTTCAGGGCGGTGATTTCCAGTATTTTCTAAAGAAGCTGAAAACAACATTTGAATCAGTTAAAACATTTAAGCCCCAAGCCAGCCGCGGCAGGAGTTTTGAAATATATGCGATTTGCAGATAATAGACAGAAGCAGATAAAAATAATATAATTAAACTATGAATATTTTGGATAATTTTGCAGAAATCAAAAAACTTGACAGCTCTAATATGCTGGTTAGTATTGATTTGCTGTCCAAACAAATTGAACAAGCTTGGGTTGAAGTAAAACAAGTAGATATTCCGGCTGATTACAAAAAAGTAAAAAAAGTTGTAGTCAATGGTATGGGCGGTTCTGGTCTTGGCACGCATATCATCCAATCAATTTATTTCAAAAAGTTAAAGATACCCCTTGGTAATATTCATAGTTATGATTTGCCCGGCATGGTGGACAAAGATACTTTATACATATTATCCAGCTATTCCGGCAATACGGAAGAAGTGTTAAATACTTATGAACAAGCCAAGAGAAAAGGCGCTAAAATTTTAGCCATCACAACGGGCGGTCGGCTCGGGGAATTTATAAAACAAGGGAAAATTTTAGGTTTTATTTTTAAACCTAAATATAATCTTTGCAACCAGCCAAGAATGGGTATTGGCTACGCGGTTACCGGACTTCTGGGACTTTTGGAAAAATGCGCGATTATCAAAGTCAGCGACCAGGAAATAAAAGCGGTCATTCAATTTTTAGATAAGCTGAAATCACAATTTGAAGCTAAAAATTTAACTCTTGATAATCTGGCCAAGCAAACAGCCGACCATGTGCAAAATTATTCGCCGGTTATTGTGGCCGCGGAATTTTTAAGCGGTAATGCTCATGTTTTAGCTAACCAACTCAATGAAAACTCAAAGAATTTTTCTCACTACTTTATTATTTCAGAATTAAACCATCATTTGCTTGAAGGGCTTGGTTATCCTAAAAATAATCCCAAAAGTTTATTTTTTTGTTTTTTTGAATCCCAGCTTTATCACCCGCGCAACTCGGAGCGTCTGAAAATCACTAAAGATGTTCTCCGTAAGAACAAAATTAATTATTTAAGTTATAAACTTCAGGGTAAAACCGAACTGACGCAGTCTTTTGAAATGTTGCTTTTTGGTTCGTATGTTAGTTTTTATCTGGCCATGCTCAATAATGTTGATCCAGCGCCAATCCCCTGGGTTGATTATTTCAAGACGCAATTGGCCTAAACCCTTATGCTAAATTTTATCGCAGACCTTCCCGGGAAAATTTTATCAAGGAGGCCATTGGCCTACTTGCTTTTATTTTTAGTGGTTGGCGCTTATTTTCTCTGGCTCAATTCAACGCCAAGTTTTGCTGATCCGGATTCTTTTTATCATGCCAAGATTGCTGAATTAATTAAGAATTCTGGCCCGGTTAAAGATTTTTACTGGCTGCCATTCACTACGCTTGATGATATCTACATTGACCACCATTTTTTATATCATTTGATTTTAATCCCATTTCTTTTTGTTTTTAACCCCTTGCTGGCCATAAAAATCAGCGCTGTTATTTTCGCCGCTTTGGCGATTCTGGCTTTTCAGTGGCTGCTGGATAAATTTAAAATTAAATATTCATTGGTCTATACAATCCTATTGCTCTTGGTCCATCAATTTATTTTTCGGATAAATCTAGCCAAAATACCGTCACTCTCCCTTATCTTTTTGTTGTGTTTTATTTATTTACTTTTTACCAATAAAAATAAATGGTCATGGCCAATATTTGGTCTATCATTTGCTTATGTCTGGCTTTATGGTGGCTGGCCGATAATGCTCGGTATTGGCTTTGTTTATTTTTTAACCAGTTTAAAAGCTAAGCCATTTTTATCAGCTCTAGCCGGCATCATCTGTGGGTTGGTTATCAATCCATATTTTCCTACCAATCTCAAGTTTTATTGGCAGCAAACATTTCAAATCGGGCTGATAAATTATCAAAATGTGATTGATGTTGGCGGAGAGTGGTATGGTATGAGCTTTTTTAGTTTGGTTCAGTATGATTTGTTTATTATAATTTTGTTTATCCTGGCCTTATTGATATTTTTTATTTATTTTAAAAAATCCGCCTTCGCTAAAGCTGCGGCGGACAGGCAGAACTTTTTTAATTCAACAACTTTACTGATAATCTCAATTATATTTTTTATCCTGACTTTAAAGTCACAAAGAAATATTGAATATTTCATCCCTTTCGTTTTGCTTTTTAGCAGTTTCACCATTAACAACTTTTTAGAATTTAAGAAAATCAATCTTACCAATCAAATAGTAAAATTATATTTTAAGCATCAAAAAATAGCCTTACTTTTTATTATCCTGCTGGCTCTCTATTCGCCAATTATTATTGGCGCCAATTTTAATGGCTTAAAGGAAGATTTAAGAAAAAACTATAATTTCAATCAATTTACAGGCATGGCCGCCTGGCTAAAAGAAAATTCCGATGAAGGCGACATTGTATTTCACGACAGATGGGATGACTGGCCGGTGTTTTTTTATCATAATAGTTATAACAGATATATTATCGGCCTTGATTCGACTTTTATGTATCTGAAAAATGAACATCAGTATTGGAGCTGGAAAAATATTACGACGGGTATGACTAGCGAAAATATTTGCGCTATTATTAAAGATGAGTTTGCTGTCCATTATGTCTTTGTTAAAACTGGCAATGAAAAATTAAAAAACAACCTTGACCAAGATAATTTATGCCAGCTAGTTTATGAGGATAAGGATGGTTTTATATATAACATTAATTAATATGATAAGTATTATTCTGCCAGCTTACAATGAAGAAGCAATCCTCAAAGAAAACACTTTGAAGGTGTTTGATTTTTGTAAAGAAAATATAAAAGATAATTGGAGTATTGTAATTTCAGATAATGGTTCCACTGATGACACACCTAATATCGCCCGGCAACTGGCTGGTGGCTTTCAGCAAATTAAATATTTGCGAACTCAAAACCAAGGCAAGGGTTATGCCGTAATTGAGGCATGGCAAAATTACCCCAGTGATATTTATGTTTTTATGGATGCTGATTTGTCAACCAATTTAAAATCATTGCCTGAATTAATTGAGCGCGTAAAAAATGGCTGTGATGTTGCTCTTGGTTCGCGTTTCGCGCATAATTCCCAAGTCAGCCGCTCGCTCAAACGAAAAATTTTTTCTTTGGGTTTGCGCGTAATTCTTAAAATATTATTTAAGTTAAAAGTTAAAGACGCTCCTTGCGGCTTTAAAGCGGTCAATCAAGCAGTGGTTGATAGCATATTGCCGCGCATTCAAAATAAAACTTGGTTTTTTGACACGGAAATGCTAATTTTAAGCCAGCGCGCTGGTTTTAAAATTAATGAAATACCGGTTATTTGGCAGGAAATGTATAGGCCAAGCAGAATTAATTCGTTTGATGTCATTAAAGATTATTTAAAAAATATTTATCGTTTATATGCCGCAAAATAGTTTTTCGGTAATATCTATTATTATTCTAGTTAAATTTTTATGAAACTCAAAAAATATCCAAGGAATATATCACTTGATGCAGTTTTATTATTTATACTAGTAATATTAAGTTTAGAAATTTTGTATAAGTCTCCCGGTATATCAACGGGAATCATTTTTTGGATAATAGGCTTTATTTTACTAGCGGTCTATCTAATTTTAGATATAAAAATAAAAACCCAATTTATATATTTGTATAAAAGTATAATAATTGTTTTTTTAATAAGTTGGCTATTTTTACCCTTCATGTTCCAAGATATTTTGATGCAATATAAAATCAAACAAGTTCTTTACACACATGATGGCGCTCAGCAAATAGAGGAGGGTGTTAAATATTTACTTCAAGGCAAAAACCCCTATGCAGAAAATTACATTAATACTCCATTAGAACACTTGTGGGGCGGTAAAATAATAGATATCCATGGAGAGAAAATTCAAAACCCAGCTATATATCATTTCGTTTATTTACCAGGTTATATTTTATTTTCTCTACCTTTTTATCTTATTGGTATGTCAATAACAGGCTGGTATGATCAGCGAATTATTTATATAATACTTTTTTTTCTTACCCTGTTAGTTATTTATAAGATACCCCCAAAAGCCTCAGATAAAATTTTATCTTTAATAATTTTAGGGTTTAATCCTCTTCTTCTCTATTATTTTATAGGGGGCACTAATGATATTTTCGTTTTCTTTTGGATTATTTTAAGTATTTATTTATTGCATATAAATAAAATAAAGCTCTCATCATTATTTTTTGGGCTTGCGGTAGTTTCAAAACATATGGCTTGGTTTTTAATTCCATTTTATTTTATTTTTTTATGGTTAAAAGATGAAGGCTTGTCATTTAAAGAAAAACTTAAAAATATTTTTAAAAAAGTATACCCTTTTATTTTAATTGTCATTCTAGCGGTCTTGCCATTTTTAATTTGGGATTTCAATTCATTTATTGAAGATATATATAGATATCCGGCTGGCATGTTGACAACTAGTTTCCCCATTACGGGACATGCGTACGCAAGTCTATTAATTTTTTTAAAAATCATTGCTAGCGATAGAGACTATTATCCCTTTTGGATTATTCAGTTAATTTTTTGTCTGCCATTACTTTATTTTTTAATCAAAATGCAGATAAAAAATAACAGTTTATCTTTAGTTATGTTTAATCATGGTCTATTGCTATTCATATTTTGGTTTTTCTCCCGCTCATTTAATGAACATTATATTGGTTATTTATCCCTAGTTTTTATTACCGCCTATTTTTTTGACGACCAGGAAAAAATAGATGACAACATATGTTAAATAACAAATCAAAAAATATTATTTTTTATGTAACTTTGGCAGTTGTATTTTTTGTTTTAGCTCTTTGGTTTACCGGCATACCAATTGCAGAGATTAATCATGTCTTACCCAGCGGCGGTGACTCACTCCTGGTCACTTACATCTGGTCATGGGAAATGCATCAAATTCCCATTAACCCCCTTGAGCTTTTTAATGCTAATATTTTTGCACCCTTTAAAAATACCTTGGCTTTTACCGAGCATATGCTTGGCTCATTGCTTTTGGCTTGGCCATTATTTTTAATTTTTAAAAATATAGTTTTAGTTTTTAATCTTATCAGCCTGGGCAGTTTTGCTATTTCCGGTCTGGGTATGTATTTGCTGGCAAATTATTTGACTAAAAATAAAGCAGCTAGTTTAGTCGCTGCTTTTATTTATGCCTTCGCGCCTTTTAAAATAGAGCATCTGGAACACATCAATTTAAGCGGTATGTGGCTGCCATATTTCTTTTTGTATCTGGAAAGATTTTTTGAAAGCCAAACTTGGCGAAATGTTTTGCTCCTCACTTTATTTATCTCCCTTGTTTTTCTAAATGCCATGCAGTATTTTCTGTTTTTGCCCATGATAGTTTTACTTTTTTTAATCAAAAATATTCTCTGTAAAACATTTAAAATTACCAAAGGCAATATTTGTAAAATATTAACTAGCATCATAATTTTAGCTGCCATAATTATTCCTCTAACTATCCCATATATATCTCTACAAAAAAATTTCGGTTTCCAAAGAGCAGTAGAAAATATTGAAGGAATATCCCCCGATTTATTTGATTATTTTGTCAGTCCTTTTGTTTTTAAATATTATTCTCCTTTATTACAGGAGTGGGTTGTCGGCCCTGGTATATTTGTCATGATTTTGTTGATCATTTCAATATTTTTTATCTATCAAAAATCAGTTGATATAAAAAGAACTCATATTTATTTTTTAATCGGCCTAATTGCTGTATTATTTTCCTTTGGCTATTATATTCAATTAACTCGCGCAGAAATTGGCGGTATGATTGGCCCTTGGGCGTTTTTTTATAATTTTATTCCAGGCTATAGCGGCATTAGGGCAGTTGGCAGATTCTCAATTTTCTTTTTATTGTCAGCCAGCATAATCATCGCTATAGGTTTAGCCAAAATTTTTCAAGATAAAATTAAAAAAAATAATTACCAAATTTTTTATGTTTTAATAATTCTCCTTATTTTGTTTATTGAATTTAGCTTGGTTAAGCCAAAACAATATATACCAATGCCAGATAGAGTAAATCCAGTCTATAGTTGGGTTAAAAACCAAAAAGATGCTAATATCTATTTAGAAATGCCTATGGGTTGGAATTATCTTAAGGAAAACTATGATAAACTCTATGATTATAATTCAATTAGTCATTTCAAAAAAATTATTAATGGCTATAGCGGTTATGCGCCCAAAGAATATGAAAAATTAAATAATGAATTAATGCATTTTGACATGGGTGATATACGGCTAATTAAAGATTACGGCGCCACGGATATTATTTTTCACTTTGATTTTTACCCAGAGAATTTTAAGAAGACAACTCTGGAAAAATTATCAACAGAAAATTCAGTTGAGTTAATTTATCAAATAGACAACGATTATGTTTTCCAAATAAAATAATATGATTCGCAATTTAATCAAATCAATCAATAAAAAAGAATGGCACTTTTTAATTGCTATTACTCTTTTTGTGATTTTTTTAACAACTGCCCCATATCTTTATGGCTGGCATCAAACCCCAGAAAATTATAGCTATACGGGGCTCCATTCACTCACTCCGAGTGATATCCATGTTTATTTTTCCTGGATAGAAAGCATTAAACAAGGCAATTTATTTATTGAAAATTTATATACCAGTGAACCTCAAGCGCGGGTAATGCTCAATATTTTTTGGTCTTCCGTTGGTTTATTCGCCAAACTTACCGGTTTGTCAAATATTATTGTCTTTCATATCACAAGGATTATACTTATACCATTTTTTTTATTTCTACTCTATCTGCTTGCCAGCTATTTTTGGTCTGATAAAACCTGGCGCAGAATTTGTTTTATTTTTCTCACTTTTGCTTCAGGCCTTGGCTTTGCAATTTCAGGCATTATTGATGATAGTGTTTACAGAAAAGGCTGGTACAATTGGCCGTTAGATCTTTGGGCGCCGGAAAATAATAATCTATTGACCATGCTCTATTCGCCACATCTTATTTTATCAACCATGCTTCTTATTCTCGTTATTTTTTTAGTTTTCTTTTCTTTACAGAAAAACAAGATTAAATATAGCGTTTCTGCTGGTTTTTTGGCTATGATCTTATTTCAATTCCACCCTTTTCACACCCCAACAATTTTTGGTGTTTTATTTATTTATTTGCTCATACAATTTATAATTCACAAAAGAATTATATTTTCGTATCTTAAACATATATTTATTTTTAGCCTTGTTAGCTCGCCATCAATTTTTTATTGGTTAGTGCTTGAACAAAATAATTTTATTATCCAGATTCGCACTTATCAAAATATATGTCTCACACCTTCACTTTGGGTAACTGTCTTTAGCTATGGTTTTATATTAATCCTCGCCATTTTTGCCATTTTCGTGTTAATCAAGAAAAACAAGCTTAATAATTTAAATATCTTTCTTATTACTTGGCTGATAGTCCAGTTTGCTCTGTTATATTCGCCATTTAACTTCCAGCGCCGAATGATGCAAGGTTTGCAAATTCCTATGATACTGCTGGCAGTTATTGGCCTTAATTATATTTATTGCTATCTCAAAGCCAGATTGCCAGCTGAAAAATTTGATTTTTGGGTTAGTAATAAATATTTAGCCGTTATTTTATTTGTTCTCTTGTTTGGTTCAAGTCATATCTTTAATTGGGTCAGAGAATTTTCCGTAGTTGTCAATAAAACTCAGCCGGTTTTGTATATTTCAAATGATACTACAGCTGCCTTTGACTGGTTCAAACAAAATACCCAGCCATCCCAGGTTATTCTAACTGATCTTAATAATGGCAATCTAATCCCAGGCCGCATTGGGCATAAAGTATTTTTAGGCCATGGGGTAGAAACTTTATTCTTTAATAGCAAATTTGAGCAAGTCAATTGGTTTTTTTCTAACAACAATTTAGATGATAAAAAGAAATTATTTTTAAAGAATAATAATATTAGCTATATTTTGTACACCAGCCAGACAAGAAATTTAGGAGATTTTCAGCCCAGCAAAAAAAATTATTTACAGCAAGTTTTTCAAAAAGGAGAATTGAAAATATATAAAGTAAAATAAGAGCACTATGCTCAAAGACAATAAAATTTATAAAGGAATTTCCTACCTGTTCAATTTTTATCATCAGCGAATTAAAATTGTCTCTCTGGCTCTTTATTTGATTGCCAATCTATTGCTATTTATGATCCTCTATTATAACGTCTTTTTAATAGGTTTTGTCCAGTTTATACAATTTAACTTCATTATTTTGCTCCTGCTGTATTTAATGGAAAAAATTAAATGCCCTAGATTTTTTTATTATCCATTTATCTTTTTAATTATAGCTTTCCAGTTCGTTCTATGTCTCTACAATTCTGTCTTGCACGATGATCTTATCTTTAGTGCCGTTAAGTCTAACATTGCCGATTTGGACAAGATTATCTTCCATTATCAAGCCAGTCTGCTAATATTTTTTCTGCTGGTCATGGTTTGTGTTTTCTCTCTTGTTAAAATTAAAAATCAAATTAAGCATAAAAGCTATTATCTAATTTTTTTGCTTTTTATAATCATCTCTGCTTTTTTCAGCCAGCCCTATCAAAACAAACTTTATCTTTTTGCCAAAAGTATTATTTGGCAGGATGAAATTATCAAATATTATCAGCGGCAGCGCGATAGCTGGATAAATCAATCCATTGCTAACAGACAAAAAATTGATCAGCAAATTAGCGGTCTTAATAAAGCAAATCTGCCCAGTTATTTAGATAATATTATTATTTTGCACCTCGAATCAGTTAATAAACACCTTGTCAGCAGGCAACATACGCCAAATTTTTTAGATATTTCCAGCCAGGGCGTCTTTTTTCCTAATTTTTATGGCAACAGCGTACAAACTATTTTAGCCCAGGAAAATATACTTTGTTCTCTGCCATCTTCTTTTAATTTTAATCTGGTCCAAACAGGCAAAAGCCGTAAGGTATTATGCCTGCCGGAAATATTAAAAAAAATAGGATATAGATCATTTTTTTATGAAAGTGATAACAGCATTAATTTTGCCAGCACGGGTGATTTTATGAAAGATTTACTTTTTGATTACATCTATGCTGGTGATGATTTTATGCCGCCAGCCAGCCCGCTCTATAAATGGGGCTACCGGGAGGATGTTTATTACCATGAAGTTTTTAAGCACCTGCAGCAAAGAAAACAAGAAAAATTAAATTTTCTTTACATTGCGGTTAGCAGCACCAATCATACCCCGTTTGACATACCGCTCGAATATCAGAACATGGTTCCCTACAAAGATCCCAAAACTTTTGAACAAAGAATAAGCGATACTATGTTTTTACAGGATAAGCACTTGCTAGTTGCTTGGCAGGAAATAGATAAAATGTTTCCCCAAAAAAATTATATCCTTATTATTTTAGGCGATCACGGCTATCCGGCAGGTATTCATTCTGCGCATATATTTAATGCCGTCGGCTCTAGCCAGGAAAATTTTTTTGCTCCCGCGATAATTATTTTAGGCCGGCAAAAAGAATATCAAAACAAAATCATTCAAACAAAATTCAGCCAAATGGATATCTTGCCCAGCATCTTGAGCCTCTTTAAACTGGGATTGCCAGTCACTCAATTCAGCCAGAATTTTTTTGCCCAGCACCAAAAAAATGCCCTTGACGAAGTCGGAAGTACAAATAGATCAGTCGCAGTTGGTGGTCTAATACCACCAGCAAGCGACACTTTTGGTGCTGGGTTTGCTCAAGAAGAAGGCATAAAAACGCGCAAAAACACAAAAACTATTCTTATCCAGCCTTATTCCAATCAATATATTAATATTATTGATAATCATTTAAAATATAAATATGACAGTAAAAATAAATTATTTATCCTTTATGATTTGCTGCAAGATCCTGATGAAAAAAATGGCCAAATTATCGGTCAAAATGATGAAGACAATTTAAACATCATAAAGCAATTAATTCCATAGCAAATATGAAAAAATATATAATTTTACCAACCTATAATGAAGCTGAAAATTTATCTCGGCTTGTCAGAGAAATATCTAGTTTAAATATTCCAGATTTGAATATCATTGCTGTTGATGATGGTTCTCCTGACGGTACGGGCCAAATTGCGGATAGGCTTGCTAAAGAATTTCCCCTAATAGTCATTCATCGTCAGGGTAAACAAGGCCTTGGCTCTGCCTGTATCACTGGTTTTAAAAAGGCGTTAGAGTTTGGCGCTGATATTGTCTGCCAAATGGATGCGGATTTTTCCCATGATCCTCATGATTTGCCCCGCCTGTTAGAGCGGATTGATAAAGATTATGATTTTGTCATTGGTTCCAGGAGAGTGACCGGCGGTAATATTAAAGGCTGGAGTCGCTATAGAAATATACAAAGCATTTTAGCGATGAGTTTTGCTCGCGCCATGCTTGGCTTAAAAACAAGAGACATTACTGCCGGTTACCGATGTCTTAAAGCCACAATGCTTAAAGACATTGATTTTCAAACGATTAAAGCGAATGGTTATGCTTTCCAGGAAGAACTTATTTATCGCTCTGAAAAAAAAGGATACAGCATAGCAGAAGTTCCAGTTACTTTTATAGACAGAAAATTTGGCCAATCAAAATTGGGCATTAAGGATATAATTGAATTTTTTATGACTGTTTTTAGATTAAGGCTAAAAAAATGAGATATTATCGTGTTATAATAAAAAAGATTATTATCCCCTTGCTCTTATCTATTTTTTTATCCCTCGTTGTTTTTTATCCTATTTTTAAGAATTTCTTTTTTTCAGATGATTTTTCATGGTTGTTTCGAGCAGATCATTCACTTTACAACTGGTATGATTTTGTTTTTTTACGTTTCGCGGGTTTTTTAAGGACAACTGTAAATTTTTATTTCTATATAACATATCATTTATTTGGCAGCCACCCTGTTTATTATTATTTGGTAAATATATTATTACATGGAGTTAATGGTTATCTTGTATATTTACTAGGCAAAAATATTACAAAACGATGGGCAATCGGCTGGTTGGCCGCTATCATATTTATTTGTTTATATAGTCATCGTGAAGCCGTGATGTGGATTAGCGCCGCAACCTCCCTTATTGATACTTTTTTTGTTCTACTCGCCGCAAATTTATTTTGGTATTATTTAGAAAATAGGAATTTTTTTGTTTATTTAGCAACTTTAAGCGCTTTGATAGCGGCTCTCTTAACCAAGGAATCCTCATCAATTTTAGTGATTATTTTAAGCTTGGAGTTTTTATTGTTTTATAAATATAAAAATTGGTATAAAAAAGATGCTACCATCTTGCTGCCATTGTGGGCCGCAACCATTGGTTATCTAGTGATGCAATATCTATATTTATTTAACAACCTCGCGGTTTATGGTTATGAATATAAGATCAAGATGTCCCAGCTGAAAATTTTATTTTTTAATACAGGTCATGCCATATTTGGGTTTGAAAATTTATCTTTAATTACTATTTTGTTTCTGGCTTTGTTTTTAGTGATCACATTGATTTTTTTAAAAAATAGAGAGTACCGAAGAATCCTTTTATTTTTTGGAGGTTGGATATTAATTGCTTCGCTACCCCCAATTTTTTTTAATATGGGCAGTTACCATTTTTTCTTGGCTTCGCGTTATAATTATCTGATCTCCGTCGGTACCTCTTGCTTGTTAGCTACTGTAATCTATTTACTTTACCAATCCTCACGGCACAAAAGCTACAAATTTTTTATATTTTTAATGATGGCGATATTATTATTTTTTAATGCCCATAAAATTAGAGAGGACAATCGCGGCTATTATAAACTCGGCCAGGTAAGCAGAAATTTGTATTACAGTCTTAGTATTCTGAACATGGCACAGTATCGTGGGTATAATGTTTTTATCGTGGGTGATTTTCCCTTTGGCCAGAATGCCCCATATATATATGATATGCTTCAGCTTTATTTTAATGTTTCTTATAATAAAATTCATTTTATTCCTAAAATGATTCCTTTTAATACAAATAAAGTAATTGCTTTTGAGTGGAATTTTAGTAAAGAAAAGTTTATAATCAAAACAGATACTGCTGATTCAAATTAAACAAAATTATTTAGGTTCATGCAGGCAATATTATAAGGATATTTTTGTTAAAGTATTCTAATCAATTTATGTTATCAAATCAAAAATTATTTCAAAATTGTGTAATTTTATTTCTATTGTCTTTTATTGTTTACAATTTAAATTTAAGCTACGAAACAAGCGGCGACACAAGGGCTGCGGAGCTAACACCTATTACTATCATCAAAGATTTTGATTTGGATTTTAGTGAATTTTTTTCAGATAACGGCCAGACGCACAGCCAATATTGGTTTTATCGGGTTGAGCCCACGGGTAAAGTCGTTTCTGTTTATCCTGTTTTGCCCGGGATATTAGCTGTTCCTATTTATTATTTTGTTGATTTACTTGGTTTTGACATTACAGCGCATACGAAACTACTTTCAAAAATAACAAGTTCCCTAATTGCCTCTTTGGCAGTAGTTTTTATGTATTTAGCGCTTAGTCAAATTTTTAGGCCCAAGACTTCTTTATTTATGGCGCTAATTTTTGGTTTTGCCACCAATATATGGACGGTGGCCAGTCGGGGATTGTGGCAACACGGGCCCAGCGTATTATTTATTAATATCTCATTGTTTTTATTATTTTTAGGCCAAAAAAAGTCGAAATATTTAGCTTGGGTTGGTTTTTTTGCTGGCTGGGCAATTTGGAGCAGGCCTTCGGATCTTTTATTATTCTTGCCGATATTCATTTATATTTGCGTTCATCACAGGAAGCAAATAATAAAATTTTTAATTTTAGGCAGCATCCCAATTGGCCTTTTGTTTACTTACTCCTATATTTATTATCATCAATTTAAAAATCTTGGACAGGCTCAAGTTTATCATTTTACAAATAATATCTTTAATGGTCTTCTTGGATTATTTTTTAGTCCTAGCCATGGCTTACTGACCCATTCCCCCATATTTATTTTTGCATTTGTAGCAATTTATTTTGTTTTTACAAAAAAAGAATTTAATCCGTTATATAAATATATTTCCATTGGCACAATTTTACTGTGGCTGTTATATTCAAAGTGGGTAATGTGGTGGGGAGGCTGGGGTTTTGGTTATCGTTTATTAATTGAAATGCTGCCTGGATTATTGGTTTTGCTTGCCATTTTTTGGGAAAAGTTGCTGGATAACAAAAATATTATATTAAAATATTTTTTTGTTATATTAGTCTGCCTCTCTTTTTATATTGAAATCATTGGAGCCTTTTTTTCCCCTTGTCGCATGGGTAATACTGCTGATGATGTTATTAATCACCGGAATCAGTTGTGGGATTGGAAAAATCACCCAATCTTTAGTTGCCAAAATGCCAAATCTCTTGAAGATCCCGGCAAATATCTCCATCTTCTCTATAAGGATAAATTTGATAAAAAACGCAAATTAAATGAGTCACAATAAACCAACCTTTAAATATTTTCTCAATTTATGTTAAAAAATAGCTTTCAAAAAGTATCAATTATTATTCCAGTATATAATGAAAAAGATACTTTTTTAGCTATTCTTAAAAAAGTGCAGAATAGCTACACCAATGGCCTAATTAAAGAAATAATAATTGTTGATGATGGTTCTACTGATGGAACAAAGGACATTCTTGCTAATATTCGTCAAAATGACATCAAAATCTTTTATCATCAGAAAAATTCCGGCAAAGGTGAAGCTCTACGAACCGGCTTCGGTCATGCCTCGGGTGATGTTATTATTATCCAAGACGGTGATCTTGAATATGATCCAATTGATTACAAAGATTTAATAAAGCCAATTCTTGATGGCAATGCTGATATCGTTTATGGTTCAAGATTTGTCGGCGATAAACCTCACCGCGTTTTATATTTTTGGCACTATTTTGGCAATAAAATAATTGTGCTTTTTTCCAACATTGTTACTAATTTGAATTTAACCGATGTGGAAACTGGTTATAAAGTATTTAGTAAAGAGGTGTTAAACAAAATCAAACTTAAAGAAAAAGGTTTTGGTTTTGAAAATGAATTTACTATTAAGGTCGCTCGCCAGAAATTTAGATTTTATGAAGTTGGTATTTCCTACACTGGCCGTACCTATCAGGAAGGTAAAAAATTAAAATTGCGCCATGCTTTCTTGGCTGTGTGGTGTATTTTAAGATATGGTATATTTAGCTAAAATAGAATTAATTAGATTAAGGTTTATAAAATCATGAGAAAATCTATTCTGCTGTTATTACTCATAATTCTGCTCGCCCTGGCTTTTAAAATCCCGGCTGTTTTAAATTCTCAAAGTTTTTGGTTTGACGAAGCAGTCAGCTTATCAATTGCCCAGCATAATATTCTCGCGAGCTGGCAGTATTTGCAATGGGAGAATAACCCGCCCTTGCATTACTGGTTGCTCCACTACTGGACAAGTATCTTTGGCCAAACAGAAATTTCTGTCCGGCTATCATCAGTTTTATTTAGTATTCTAGGCATCATGGCTCTCTATTTTCTAGGCAAAAAATTAAAAAATTCTCAAACAGGATTATTCGCCGCTTTTTTATTCGCCATTTCTTCTTATCAGCTTCATCTCTCCATGGATGGCAGGATGTATGCCCCGATGCTTTTTTTTGGTATTTTATCCAGCTACTTTTTTTTACAGGTTTTAGCTGGTCAAAAGAAGATAAACTGGTTTTTCTATGTCTTATTTACCCTCTTAACTTACTATACTCATCTGACCGGGCTATTTTTGCTCATCAGCCAAAATCTCTATTTTTTTTATCATTATTTTTATCTGAAAATCAAAAAGCCAAAACTTTTATCATGGCTTTATGCTCAAATTATTATTTTGGCTCTTTTTAGTCCTTGGCTGATTTCGTTTATGCTCACTCATTTCAGCAGATTTGATTCAACTGCTTGGTATTGGCACACATCAGGAGAAGGTTTCTTTTTATTCCAATTGCCCCGTTCCTTTTTCTTTTTAGCCATTGAAGTCCCTTATATTGAATTGATTGCCCTCATACTGTTTTTCGTCTTATTTTTAGCAAGTTTTACAAAAATTAAATCATTTTCTTTAGCCGCCAGGGAACTGCGGTTAAATTTTAATTTTTCGCCAGCAATAGTCTTTTTACTTTTGCTTTTTCTTACCCCGATTTTCCTTGGTTTTCTTTTGCAAGTTTGGGTCGTCAAATATTATTCAATCGCCTCAATTGGCTGTTATTTAACTCTGGCTTATGGTTTCAGCAATCTTAAACTTAAAGTAAAATATCTTGTCTCTCTTGTTGTTATTATTATTATTTTTCTCCTGCCCTATAATCTGTTTTTCATTCAGCAATATCATCATAAATGGCATAAGGTTGCGCGATATATTGAATCAGTAGAACAGCCGGCTGATAAAATTTTAGTGGCTGCTTTTGTCTACCAACTGCCTTTTGATTATTATTACCATGGCAAGCTTGAGGTTGTTGGTTATAAACCAGCAGGCATTGAAGATGATTTGCTTTTGAGTGCGGTGAAATATAATTGGTATCCAGTGCTGACTAAAGAAAATATGCCTGATATTAACCAAATTTTAGGCAACAAAAAAAGAGCGATTGTCATCAGCCCCTGTGTGGCCGGCACCATCCATAATGCCAACTTGGTTTTAGATTGGTTTAGTGCGCATAACTGGCCCTTAATTCACCAAGAGCAATTTGGCGGCTTTGAAAGGCCGAGCGTCTACATTTTTACCAATCCAAATTAAGTTTATTCAGTTGAATCTCACTCTTATACCCTCTTTTAAATAGCGCCACATCAGCTTGAAAATCAACCACTCCATAATCTTGCAATAATTCTTTTAATCTTTCCTGGCCGTTTTCATAATATTGTCCGGCCCATTTTGAGTTCTTAAGATTTTCTTTAAAATCAAGCAGATCATTTTTATCCAGAATTACATATGCTGGCTTTTTATTTAATATATACTGTCCCTGGGCAAATTGCTGCACGCCCAAAAAATAGTAATGAAGCGCATAAATATTTTCTCGGCTTGATAAATTGGCCAGCAAGCGATAACTGGCCAGAATACTGGCAGTTTTATCCTGGGTTACAACGGATTTAAGCATCTCATTAATATTATCCTGCTGTGTGTTTGACCACTTACTCCGGTTAGGATAAATTTCTTTTTTAAAAACTCCAAAATCAACCCACAAGAAAATATTTATCACCATTAAGCAGATCAGCAACAGATATTTTGATTTTAATTTATCCTCAACAAATTGGTTTGCTCGGTGAAATCCACCAATAAACGCGATGACTAGCGCTGGTAAAAACAATGCCCCGTAATGCATCATAAAAATTTGAGCGCCGCCGCCGGCCGCTGAAAGTATAATTTCTGCCAAAGGGATTAAAGCTAGCAGCAGCCATTGAGGCTTAAGGAGTGGGATAAACAAAAAAGGCAGTAAAAACCCGGTTATCATTTCAAGATTTTTGTAACTTAAAATATGAGCCGCAATCGCGCTGCTGCCAGCCGAGCCGAGCCAGCTGTAGTAATAGAGAAAGGGTGAGAAATTAGATGATGAAAAACTAGCAATTATTTTGTTGGCAATTATAATCCAAGCAATAGAAGTAAAAAATAAAATTACAGCAATTTTATATTTTTTATTAAATAAAATAATTAAACTAAATATTAAAATTATAAAAGCAACATCTTCGCGAATCAGCAGGCTTAAAAAAATAAAAATAGAAAATAATAATATTTTATTTTTTAAATAAAAATAAAACGCCATTAAAAACAAAAACGGCGCCAGCGAGATAAAACTAAATTCATACAGATTGATATTATGAGTCAGGGGATTAATCAGCCATAAGGCGGCAATCCCTAGAGCCAGACTGTTGTCTTTTAACTTAAATTGGCTAATTTTATAGATTGGCCAGGCGGCCAGTCCGAGAAAAACACTTTGCAGAATTAAAAGCAGCAGTGGCGATTGCCACAAAAAATAAACTGGCAGTAATAAAATTAGGATTGGCGAGCAATGGTCGCCCAAGTATGAATGTCCCTGGATACTTGACCAAAACCAATGGCCATGAACCGTATTCCAAAAAACATTATTGATAATTGCCAGATCAAGGCCGTTATACAGAAAATGCGTGTATCTACAAAATGAAACCAACGAGAAAACCACCAGATACAAGGCGATAGCTAACCACAATATTTTTTTATAGTATTTTTCCATATATCCATTATAGCCCTAAAATATAGTAAAACAAAATAAAAACGCCAAACCAAGTTTGGCGTTCGATTTTAAACTTTTAGTTATTTAATTTAAATTTTTTTTAAAAACCAAAAAGCAAGTCCTCCAACTTGCTCCTGTTATTTTGTTTTTATTCTATTGTTATATTACAGAAATAATGAAAAAAATGCAAACTTATTTTAATTCACATTGAAAAGACGACAATTCTATCGGTCTATTCTATCTAACTCTGCTGGCAGGCTGTGCCAGCTGAAAACATTGCCGCTGGATCCCACTTGCTTTTGATCGCCAGCGTAGATAACATAAGAATTTTTAGGATTATTGCCTGATAATTTATTAAAATAATTTAATCCTTTAAAATATTCCTGGCTGATCGTTTTGCCGGCTTTTATTTCCAATGGTATTGATTTATCTGCTTTTTCTATAATCAAATCTACTTCATTACCTGTTTTATTGCGCCAAAAATAATAATTAGGCCTTTCAGCTAAATTTAGTTTGTGTTTATAAAATTCAGAAATAACAAACGACTCAAACAAGCCGCCTTTTAAATAATGATCCCCCAACTGTTTTTTGTTTAAAATATTTAAAAGCGAGCAAGCAAGTCCTGTATCGTAAAAATATAATTTTGGCATCTTAGTTACTCTTTTATTGAAATTCTTATAATGAGGCCTCAGTAAAAATATAATAAAACTGGCTTCTAGAATCGATACCCATTCTTTAGCTGTTTTTTGATCAATGCCACAATCTTGTGCCAGAGAAAAATAATTCAATATCTGTCCGCACCTGCCGGCGCATAAATCCAAAAAACGTTTAAAAGTATTGAGATTAGCAATATTTTTTAACGTTCGCACATCTCTTTCAATATAGGTTTGAATATAGTTTGAATAATAATTTTTAATCTCTATCTTTTGATCAAATAACTTCGGGTAAAAACCTTTTAGTAAAATTTTTTCCAATTCCCCACTTAAATTAATATTCGCTTTTTCCAATTCAAGTAGGGAAAAGGGCAGCAAATTTAAAATAGCCGTCCTGCCAGCTAAAGATTGGCTGACTTTTTCCATTAAAAGAAAATTTTGTGATCCCGTTAAAATAAACTGACCTGGTACTTTTTTTTCGTCCACTATTACCTGTATCTGCGACATTAATTCAGGTATTCGCTGTACTTCATCAATAATAAGGCCTTTTGGGTGGTTACCCAAAAAACTTTTCGGGTCGCGCATGGCAAAATCTCTAGTTTCAATATCTTCAAGATTAAGATAATCCATTTTAGGAAAAATATTTTTAACCAAGGTTGTTTTTCCTGATTGTCTTGGGCCCGTCAGTGATATTACAGGGTATTGTTTAAGATATTTAAGAATTTGTTTGGAAATTTGTCGTTTTATCATATATTATCAGTATAGCATTACTGGACAAATATGTCAATGCACTACCATATTTGTCCATAAGTAAACAAATGCGGATGGGGGGAGTTGAACCCCCAAGCCCGAAGGCACAGCCACCTCAAGGCTGCGAGTTTACCAATTTCTCCACATCCGCCTAAATAATAATAAAAGTGATCTACCAAGATCACTTTTATTATACAATAATTTAAAAAAAATTCAATTATTTATTATTTTTCTTCCCTTTTAATTTCAGCCTCTTTTTATAAGTTGGCAAAAAATATAATTTGGCTCTTCTGGTTTTTATTTCTTTCATTATTTCTATTTTATCAACCAATGGCGATTGTAGAGGAAAAATTTTTTCCACCCCGACATTATTGTGAGAAATTTTGCGAACCAAAATTGTGCCAGCTGGAGTTTTTGGCTTTTTTACTGCTAAAATCATTCCCTCAAAAACTTGCACCCTAGTTCTTTCTTTGCCTTTTGGGTCAATATCTTTTATTTTTTCATATACCCGGACAGTCATACCAGAACGTAGTTCAGGTATTTTTTTATCATCTTTTTTTTCTTCGCTGACCATATAATTAAGTTAAATACTAATTATCATACACTTTATATCATTTCTCAAATAGTGTCAACTGCTACGGCATACCCTTGATTTTTTAGCTTCAAAATGATAGGCTTAATTGTAAGCAATATTAATTTTATTAATAAAAGGTGCAGGTCATTATTTAACCACCAAACTATGTCCGGACATTCTAAATGGGCCACCATTAAAAGAACTAAAGAATCAAAAGATGCCCAGCGCGGCAATATTTTTACTAAACTTGGCAATACCATCACCGTGGCTGTTAAAGAGGGCGGGACAGACCCCGAGGCTAATTTTAAGTTACGTCTAGCCATTGAGCGCGCTAAGGCTGTCAATATGCCCAAAGATAATATTGAGCGCGCCATCAAACGTGGCACGGGTGAATTAAAAGGAGCGGTGATTGAAGATCTAACTTATGGAGCACTGTTACCCGGCCAAGTTGCTGTCATTATTAAATGCCTGTCGGATAATAAAAACAGGGCGCTGGCTGATATTAAAACTGCCATCACTAAAAATGGCGGCCAGTTTGTTGATCTGCATAGTGTCTCTTGGCAATTTGAGAATAAAGGAGTAATAAGAATCAATGTACAGGGAACAATTAACCCCGGCCTCGTCAAACAAGGCGGGGCAGACAGGGAACAGGGAGATTTAGAAATGAAAATTATTGACTCTGGAGCAGAGGATTATATTAAAGATGAAGACGGCTTTACTATTTACACCAGACCCGAAGAACTAAAAGCAGTTAAAGAAAAATTAGAAAATTCAGGAGTTAAAATAAATTCGGCTGGTCTTGAGATGGTCGCTAAAGACCCCAAGGACATTGATAATGAGACATTGGCCAAGGTGGCCAAAATTTTAGGCAGCCTTGATGAACTTGATGAGGTGAGCGATTATTACACTAATTTAGCGTAAGGAAAAAAAGAATTTATTCTGAAGCCGCACGGAGCGGCTGAAGAATCCCGTGAAAAACAGTAATACTATTTATTAATACTCCGAGCTACTTACAACAGGACCCCCCTCGTCGCAAGCTCCTCAGGGTAAATTCATTTGTGTATGAAAATTCTCGGCATTGATCCTGGCGTGGCAATCGTCGGCTATGGAATTTTAGAAGATAAAAATAAAACCTTACAGTTAATTGCTTCGGGGTGTATCTTGACTAGCCCAAAAAATAAGCATCCAGAAAGGTTAGCCACGATTGCCCGAGGGCTTAAAAAAATTATAGAGAAATATAAGCCGGATATCCTGGCGGTTGAGGAGTTGTTTTTTTGTAAGAATGTCAAAACTGCTTTGAAGGTCGGCGAAGCCCGCGGAGTAATCCTGGCTACTGCCATGCAAAGTAAATTACCCGTTTATGAATACACCCCACTGCAGATTAAACAAGCGCTCACTGGTTATGGCCGGGCGGATAAAAATCAAATCCAGCAGATGGTTAAAGTGATTTTAAACTTAAGTGAAACCATCAAACCCGACGATGCAGCCGATGCTCTGGCCGTGGCCATTACTTGTGCGCATAGTCAATAATCTATGGCAAAAAATTTAAATATCGTCTCCATCTCTTCAGAAATTGCTCCGTTTTCTAAAACTGGCGGGCTGGCCGATGTCGCCGGTTCTTTGCCGCGCGCTTTAAACCGTTTAAGCCATAAAATAATTTGCATTACGCCACTTTATGGCAAAATAATTGATAAGAAAAAATATCATTTGAAATTGTATCAAGAAAAAATAAAAGTTAAAATTGATGATAAAAATAGCCTGGACGTCAATTACTGGTTGGGCGAGCTGACTAAGGGCGTGTCTATCTATTTTATAGAAAATGAAAAATATTTTTCGCGGCGCAAAGAAATATACGGCTCCAGCCATGAAAACGCCAGGTTTTTACTGTTTGATTTGGCCGCTTTAAAACTGCTGACCAGACTAAAATTCCCCGTTGACATTATTCAATGTCATGATTGGCATACCGGCCTGATTCCCTATTTCATTAATCGTGATTTTAAAGATTCGTCAATCCTTTCCAGGGCTGCCACCGTCTTTACCATTCATAACCTGATCTTCCAGCTCGGTCATGCCTGGTGGGAAGTGCCGTCGGAAGAAAGAGATGATGGCAAGTCAAAATTGCCGTTTTTTAATGATCCAGAACTGGAGAATATAAATTTTGTCAAACACGCCATTTTGAATGCCGATATTATTAACACCGTTTCAGAAACTTATGCCCAAGAGATTTTGGAACAAGAAAAAGGCCAGGGGCTGCACATTTTACTGCGCAACCGCCAGGATCGCCTATACGGCATTATTAATGGCATTGACCATGATGACTATAATCCTCAAACTGACCCGGGCCTTAAGGAAAATTATTCATTCGGACAAATTGGCCGGCGTGAAACAGACAAATTATTTATCCAAAAAAGATATGGCCTGACTCAAGATAAAGAAATTCCTCTGATTGTCATGTCATCACGGATCACCCACCAGAAAGGATTTGAATTAATTTTAAAAGCGCTTGATATCCTGCTGCATCTGAATATCCAGATGATTATTATGGGTGATGGCGATAAAAATTACATCAGTGAGATTAAAAAGATTATGAAAAGCTATCCTACCAAGCTTGCCTGGGTTTCCTGGGCCAGCGACGGGCCGAAATATGAAACCAGCCTTTATGCCGGCGGTGACATGTTTTTACTGCCTTCCACTTCAGAACCTTGCGGCATTAATCAAATGAAAGCCTTGCGTTATGGTTGCATTCCAATTGTTCGTTCCATTGGCGGTTTGAAAGATACCATTACCAATTTTGATTTTAAAAATTTGAACGGTAATGGCTTTACTTTTTTGACTTATAGTCCCTTGTCGCTTTACGGTGCTATCGTCAGAGCTTTGGAATATTACAAAAATAAAAAAATCTGGCGGCGGCTAATTATCCGTGGCATGCAAATATCTTTTTCTTGGAATTTGCCGGCGGCGCTTTATGTCAGATTATTCAGAAAAGCAATTGCGGTCTATAAAGACAAAAAGACCTGATTTTATGCTTTGGTTAAATTTTTTGCACATCTACCAACCTCCTACCTTAGAAAAAGACCTTTTAATCCGGATTAGTAAGGAGGCCTATTTTAATATTGTCAGAGTTTTGTTACGAAATCCTCAATATAAAATTACTTTAAACGTCACTGCCTGTTTAACGGAATATCTTAATCAGATTGGTTATACAAAACTAATTGATGATCTTAAATTTTTGGTCGCCCGCGGGCAAATTGAGCTGACTGGCAGTGCGGCTTTTCATCCGCTTTTGCCGCTGCTGCCCATTAAAGAAGTTGAGCGCCAGATTCAGATTAATTATGATATCAACCAACGTTATTTTGGCAAACTCTACCAGCCGCAAGGTTTTTTTCTGCCCGAAATGGCCTATGGAGATGAAACCGCCCGGGCGATTAAACGCGCTGGTTTTCGCTGGATTATTTTAGACGAAATATCATTTGATGGTAAAATTAATAGTGGCTGTCTGGATTATACTAAAAAGTATAAGCTGAAGAATATCGGTCTCAATGTTGTTTTCCGCAACAGAAAACTATCCAAGACGTTTGTGCCAGAGGAAATAGAAAAAATATTGAAACAAGAAAAACGCCCGGAGATAGTAATTACTGCTACTGACGGTGAACTTTATGGCCATAAATATAAAGATCAGGAAAATATTTTGGATAATATTTTAAAAAACGAAAACCTGACAACTCTCACTATTACGGAATTTTTGGCTCAGAAGAGAAAAGAGGAAAAAATCAATGTCATGCCTTCATCGTGGGAATCAACACCAGCCGAATTAACCCATCGTGTTCCTTATAGTCTCTGGCAGCATTCCAAAAACAAAATTCATAAACAACTTTGGCAATTGGCCAATTTTGCTTTACAATTAAATTACCAGGGAAAACGCGACCCCAATCACTTCGCTTCGCGGCTTCATCTGGAAAAAGGCTTAGCCAGCTGTACTTTTTGGTGGGCTTCTGACAAGGATTTTAAATTATTTAATTATGCAGCCTGGAATCCTGAAGAAGTTGAAAAAGGCGCTTTAGAGCTGCTGCGCTCCGTCCGCTCACTTAGTAAAATTAATCCCCAAAAGAAAATCATGGCTGAAAAAATGTTTCTGGCAATTCATCAAGCAATCTGGACCAAACATTGGGGTAAATTTAGAAAAACCAAATGACTGAACAAGAACGACAAATTCCCAGTTTAATTAGCAATCAAGCATATCTCATCGGCCTTTTTAACGCACGGCTTAAAGAGATTGATCAGCGGGGTGTTAAAGTCTTGCGCCTTAATTGCCATTTTATCAAGAGCCATTGTGATGATAACTTTTTTCATTTTGTCATTCAAAATGACTTAACTTATAAAGTAGAAACAGGAGTCCGTCGGCGCTGCAGAATCTTTTGTGTCAGTTTTTCCGGCCAGGCGCGCAGAAAAATGTACCAAGTTCTGAAATTAGTATATGAGCAAGGTTTCCATCAGGGTGACGTTATCGTTCCCAGGCCGCTTTGGTATTCTGATGAACTGATGGCCGCTTTCTACCTCGGCGTGCCCGGGGAAAATTTGCTGGAACATATCAAAAACGGCTATTTTGATCTGTCAACTATTCAAACAATTGCCCTCGGTTTATTAAAACTCCACAATATTAAACCGACCAAAGATATCAAACTCAAAAAGCATGCATTTTCGCCCGTCTTTCTAGATCCGACTAATGTGGTTAACCGTGCTTATAATAAAGACACTAACCTGGCTCATGAAGTTCTAATACAGTTTAGCAAGCTTCAAAATCTTTATCAGACAATTATCAAAGATCAAGCTGTTTTTTCTCATGGTGATTTTCACCCAGAAAATGTAATTATTAACACCTTTAATAACCGCCAATTAGTGATTATTGATTTTTCTGAAGTAACTCTGGCCCCAGTTTATTATGACATTGCTTCCTTTTTACAGCAGTTTGAATTTATGACGCGAAATTATCTGACTCCTGAAGAATATTCAAATACTGAATATATCTTTCTCTCCACATATTTCAACTGCAAAAAAATCCCCCAGGAAATTCAGAATAAAATTAATCTCTACAAATCATGGACAGCCTTGAAGAGCGCCGTTTATTTTATGATTTTTGACGATCAGGTTAACCGTCGTTTTGCCGAAGGGCTGTTGACGCAGTCGGAGGATTTGTACCGGCAGATAAAACAATAAAGGCTAAATGTTTAATATCCCTTATGATTTCCAAGTTAATTATTGCCCATCTTCATGTTTGGGACAAAAAAAACAAGGGTGATCGAGCTATTATTGAGGCAGTCCAAGAGCTTTTAAAGAAACAAATACCACAAGCCACCATTCGTGATTATCCAGTCCAGCTGTTAAAGGGTGCATCACCGGCCATGCTTAATAAAATCAATCAAGCCGACCTAGTTGTTATCGGTGGTGGTGGTATTTTTTATCATTGGTTTTTACCTTATGACATCGTTACAATCCAAGCTATTAAAAAACCCATGGTTATTTTTGGGGTTGGTTATATCCGAGAAGAAGGAGCTAGAGCATTGGAAGTGAAGGAAAAACAAACTATTGGTTTTTTGTGTCAACAAGCCGAATTAATCGGCGTTCGTGATTACTACACTAAGGAATTTTTAATAAAAGTCGGTGTTGCTAACAAAAAAATAAAAGTAATTGGTGATCCAGCTATTTTTTTATCAGAAAAGAAAACCAATAAAGTCAATCTAAAACCAAAAATTAAAATTGGTTTTAATATTAATTATTCCGGTTGGTTGGGTTTTGGCAAATATAAAGATAGGATATTGGATTCATATGAGTACACTGCCAATTATTTCCAAAAAAAGTACAATGCCGGCATTTATTATCTTAACCATCACCCCAGCGAAGCAATTATTAGAAAAGAACTCAAGATTAAAAATCTGCAACTAGTTGATCTCCCAACAAGACAACAAAAATTTGTTTATTCTAAATTTGATTTAATTATTGGCATGATGTTGCACTCCTGTGTTATGGCTTTTGGTGCCGGCACACCAGAGATTAATCTTGCCTATGATCTTCGCAACCGGAGTTTTGCTAAGTTTATCAACCATAGAGAGTTGGTTATTAGCCCAAGTGAGCTTAGGCCGGTGGTTTTACTTAAGAAAGCTCTTAATGTTTTTAAAAAGCGTGAACTATATAAACGAAAATTCAAACAAAGAAAGAAAAAAATCTGGCAAAATCAATTTGCTTTCCTAAAAAAAATTGTCCAACTGGCCAGTAAAATCCCTAATAAATAATTTGGTATTTATGCCAATTCTCAGAATAAAAAATCGTCATAGAAACAAACAGCTAAAAATCCTTTTTGCCTCTTATGAATGCGCGCCGTTTTACAAGCTCGGCGGTTTGGGTGATGTGGCCGGCAGTTTACCTGTTGCGTTGAAAGAATTAGGTGTGGATATCAGGGTAATTATGCCATATTATTATAAAATTAAAGAAGATTATCCCGAGATCAAAAAATATAAATTAAATATCTATCAGTCAAATTTACCAAGATCCCGTGTGCCCGTGTATTTTTTGGACCAGCCTATTTTCCGAGCCAAAAATATTTTTGATCAATCAGAGCGCGCAAGATTTATCACCTTTTCCCTGCTGATTAAAGAGCTTTTAGACGAAAATTCTCTAAACTGGCGGCCCGATATAATCCATTGCAACGACTGGCAAACGGCACTGGTCACAAAAACATACAAAAAACAGAAATCACAAAAATACTTAGGCGCTAAAACGGTTTTTACTATTCACAATATTGGCTACACCGGACGAACCAAACTAAGTGTACTCGAAAAATTTGGTTTTACTGAAGCTGATTTTAATCAGATTAAAAACGGCAGTGTCAACCTGATGCGGCAGGCAATTTTAGACGCCGATTTAGTGAGTACCGTCAGCCCGACTTACGCCCGAGAAATATTAACTCCGGCATACGGCTATGATATGGCTGACGCGCTGGAAAAAAGAAAAAAAGATCTTTGCGGCATATTGAATGGTCTTAATGTCAGTGATTGGAATCCTAAAAAAGACAAAGATATTATAAAAAAATTCGGTTTGGAAGATATCGGGAACAAATATATAAATAAAAACCAGCTGCAAAAAATCTGCGGTTTTGAAACCGTTGTGAATGTGCCGCTGATTGCCATGGTTTCCCGTCTTGCCGGGCAAAAAGGTTTTGATCTTTTAAAACAAGCCTTTGCGGAAATTATGCGGCTTAATCTGCAGTTTGTGATTCTTGGCACCGGCGCCAAAGAATATGAGGATTTTTTTAGGCAAATGAATGAGCGCTACAAACATAGATTTAGCGCCCACATAAAATTTGATCTGAAACTGGCCCACCAGATTTATGCCGGCGCCGACATGTTTTTAATGCCCTCAAAATACGAACCATGCGGGCTTGGCCAGCTTATTGCCATGAAATACGGCGCTATTCCCATTGTCCGTTCTACCGGCGGCTTAGTTGATACAGTTAGCAGAGACAGCGGCTTGAGTTTTAAAAAATATGACTCTTCCGAAATGTTTAAAACTATTAAACGGGCGCTAACTGTCTATCATAATCAAAGAAAATGGCTAAAATTGGTTAAAAATTCTATGAAAAAAGATTTTTCTTGGGCAACCAGCGCCAAAAAATATTTAAAAATATATCAAAAATTAATCAAGTAAAATTTTACTGAATGTAAAATTTTACATTTTACTTGAATTATTTGACTAAAATTGCTATAGTATAAGTATTAAAATTAGTGACAATATCTTTATTTTTTTAACTTTAAGCTTTATCTGATTTTGTAGAATAAACTAAAAATTTATGGCATTAAATAAGGATTTTCTAAAAAAAATCAAAGAGAAATTAGAAAGCGAGAAAAACCGTCTTGAACAAGAGTTGGCTGATTTAACTTTTAAGAAAGGTAAAATCAATGAAACTATTTTTCCAGAGTATGGTGATCACACAGGCGAAAATGCGTCAGAGGTCGCCAGTTTTGACAATGCCGTGTCAGTCAAAAATACTTTGGAAAAAGAATTACGTGACATTAACGATACCCTTAAAAGAATTAAAGACGGCACTTATGGAGTTTGCAAATATTGTCAAAAAGATATTAGTAAAAATCGTCTTGAGATTCGTCCCACCTCTTCCGCCTGTATTGAGTGTAAGAACAAATTTTCTGGTAAAAGTTGATTAATTTGTCACCATCTTATGCCACACAAAAATCAACCATTGATAATTATTGTTTTCGGGTTGATTTTTTTTATGATAGATAGAATATTAAAATATTTATTTTTTCATCAAGTTATAAAAGATTCTTTTTTTCTGACTAATGCGAAAAATGACGGCATAGCTTTTGGCATTAATTTCTCAGAATCTTTTTTAATTATTTTCTATTTTATTATTGCCCTAATTATTCTTGCCTTGATTATTTGGTTTATAAAATTATGGACTGGCGGCAAACACCTGGCAGCGAGTTTAACATTGCTTGTTATTCTCGGCGCAGGCAGTAATATTATTGACCGTATTAAATTTGGTTTTGTCATTGACTACATCAATCTTCACATTTGGCCAGTCTTTAATTTAGCTGATATGATGATAGTAGGAGGAATATTAATAATAATTTATATAGATGTCGTCAAAAATTCTTTCAGCTGCGGTTATCGGCCTTAACTGTCAGCCGGTTGAAGTAGAGGCTGATATTATGTCGGGCTTGGCCAGATTCAATATTGTTGGCCTGCCTGATAATGCCGTCCAGGAATCTAAATATCGCGTTAAGAGTGCCATTAAAAATTCTGCCTTGGCGCTGCCGCGAGGGACAATTAATGTTAATTTAGCCCCGGCTGACCTAAAAAAACAAGGTCCGTCGTATGACCTGCCTATCGCCCTTTCTATACTTTCTGCCTACAAACAATTTAAGTTTTCTGATTCATATCAAACAGGAGTTTTTATTGGTGAGCTGGCGCTTGATGGCCATTTGCGGGCAGTGAACGGCACACTTTCTGTTGCCCTGATGGTCCGTGAACGAGGCATTAAAAGGTTGTTTTTGCCGGTAGAGAATGCGGCTGAAGCAGGTCTAATAGAAGCTATTGAAATTTATCCGGTAGGAAATTTAAGCCAACTAATCAAACATCTTACCGGCGAGTTATTAATTGAGCCATACCAGCCAAAAGAAAAAGTAAGTCTTGAGGGTGAAAATATTTACCAGTTTAATATGGCCCACATTAGAGGCCAGGAGCAGGTCAAGCGGGCACTTGAAATTGCTGCTGCCGGCGGTCATAATATTCTCATGTCAGGCCCCCCTGGCAGCGGCAAAACTTTGCTTGCCCGGACAATGCCTTCAATTTTACCTGAAATGGTTTTAGATGAGTCGTTGGAAGTGACTAAAATTTATTCAGTCGCCGGGCTGTTGCCCAGCGGCCAGCCTTTGATTACTAGCCGTCCTTTCCGTTCGCCTCATCATACTGCTTCAGCCATTTCTCTTGTCGGCGGCGGCAGCTGGCCGCGTCCCGGTGAAATTTCATTAGCCCATCACGGTGTATTATTTCTGGATGAATTCCCGGAATTTCCCCGTGCGGTTCTAAATAATCTTCGTCAGCCATTGGAAGATGGGGTTATCCATATCTCCCGCGCTTCAGGCACGCTTGAATTCCCAGCCAAATTTATTCTGTTGGCGGCGATGAATCCCTGTCCTTGCGGCCACTATGCCGATCCCTATAAAAATTGTATTTGTACTCAAAACCAAGTCTTGAATTATCAAAATAGGATTTCCGGGCCGATGATGGATAGGATTGATATTCATATTGAAGTTCCTGCGGTTGAGGTGGATAAATTGGCCGGTATTAAAACAGGCGAATCATCAGCTGACATTCGTCTGCGCGTCAATGCCGCTCGTGCCAGGCAGATTGAGAGATTTAAAACCCAAAAAATTTTTACTAACAGCCAGATGTCCAGTGAAATGGTGAGAAGAATTTGCGAGCTGAATTCTAGCACTCAAGAACTTCTCAAAAATGCCGTTAGCCAGCTCCACTTGTCAGCCAGAGGGTATTATCGTATAATAAAATTAGCCAGAACTATTGCCGACTTAGCCGGTGAAACGCAGATAAAAATAGAACATGTCGCGGAAGCTCTGCAATACAGGGCAAAAGTGGAATAAATGCTAATTTATATTATTATATTTTATGAATGAATTATCTATTGTTAAAAGAGAAATTAGAAAAAAGATTGATCTTAATCTCGAGGTTGAAAAAGTATTAAATGAAATGCGAAAAATAGCAGGTGAAAGGCAGTTTGATACAACACAAGGAGAGAATTCATTGCGGCGGGCCACTTTCAATGGAAATTTAGGTACCCTTATTAAAAACATTAATAATTTTTCTGATGACCCAGAACAAACGTGCGCTTCTTTATGGAGGCAATTAGAAGAGGCTGGTGTTCAATCGCATTATTTTAAAAGGCAGACTGATGCTGAAAATCTTCGTGTAGGTGTTCTGGCTGAAGTAGCTGCAGAAGCATCCTTAAGTAGGCTTATAAATTCCTGTCATGCTAATCCAGTACGAGACGTTCGTGAAGGATGTGATTTACTTATAAATCCTGATACAACAGAAGAAATCTGTTTACAGATAAAAACTACTCGCGACTCTGACAGAAGAAGGGCCCCTGGTGTTAGTATGGGTATGATTATGAAAGGATCTAAAGCGATTTTAGATTTAAATTATTCTGACGAAATAGATATATTTTATCATCCTAAAACTGGGCAACCAACATTATTGTTGGATAAGTTATTATTGAAAGAATTAAAAAGAAACCATTTGATGAATTAATAAAGTTAAACATTAAAAAACGGACATAAAAATGCTCGTTTTTTAATAGTTATCCATTACTCGTCACAAATTACCAAATTTTATTTTTACTCCCCCAATCTCCAAGTCACCTTTATCTATATTTTTAACTTCTTCTGTCTCAACCCGCCCCAATCTATTAATAACTTCTTTTTGGTTTTTAATTAATTCTTCTCTGCCGGCGACTTTGATTTTTATAATCTCCTTGGGTTGAACCGCTTTCTCTTTGCGCCAAGAGCGGATGGCGCTGATTAATTCTTTTATCAGTTTAAAATTTTGCTCTGCTTGGTCAGTTATTTTTTTCTCATCCGCTTCAGGCCATTTTTCAATTATTAATAAATCGCCGCTGCCGAAATACTCCCAGATTTTTTCAGTCACAAAGGGAGCAAAAGGATGCAATAATTTTAAAAGAAGTAAATAGTAATTAGTAATTAGTAAATAGGTATTTTTATTATTTTGTATCTTGGCTATTTCTACATACCAGTCGGCAAATTCGTGCCAGGTAAAATCATATAATTTTTCTCCGGCCAAACCAAATCTAAAATTTTCAAGATCATCAGCCACTTCCCTAATTAGGCTGTTTAATTTACTAATTATCCACTTATCAGCCAAGGTTTCTAATTGAATATCTTTAATATCCCCAATATCTTTAATATCTTTTATTTTCATTTGGATAAATCTGCCGATATTCCACAGCTTGTTAGTAAAATTTCTAAAGCCGGCAATTTTTTGTTCAGACAGCCGCAGGCTGTTACCAGCCGCATTGCCCAAGACCATAGAAAGTCGCAAGGCATCAGTGCCGTACTTTTGGGACATTTCAATGGGCTCAATGCATGTTTCTGGATGCGATTTACTCATTTTTTTACCGTGTTTATCACACACCATGCCATGTAGATAAACCGTTTTAAAAGGCACTTCATTTAAAGAATAGAGGGTCATTATAATCATTCTCGCTACCCAAAAAAACAAAATATCGTGCATTGTTTCCATCACGCTGGTCGGATGGAATTTTTTTATGTCCGGACTATTTTTTAGCCACTCTTTAAGATCATTAAATTTTTCAAAATTTTTTTTCTCAAGCAGTGTTGACCATGTCCACAGCGCAGACGAGAACCAAGTGTCCAATGTATCTTCGTCTTGCACCCAGCCCCCACCTTTTTTGGGGGTTACTCCGACATAAATATCGTCCATAGAATTTTGAATTTTGTCCCCGATCCGGTCGGGGATTGAATTTTGAATTTGTTTGGAAATTGAAAATTGGAAATTGGAAATTGCCTGTTTACGATAGTAAACAGGTATTCTATGCCCGAACCAAAGCTGTCTTGAGATACACCAGTCACGCAGATTTTCCATCCAATGAAAATATGTTTTTGCAAAATATTCAGGGATTATTTTTATCTCGCCTGATTTGACAGCCCAAAGCGAGATTTCTTTTAAGGTTGTTTCTTTTTTGCCGTATTTTTTAATTAAAGCAGGATTTTTTAAGGTAAATTCTTTATTGACCGCCACAAACCATTGCAAAGAGGGGAGCGGTTCAATTTCTGTGTGACAGCGATAACAGATTGATAAATTATTTTTAATGTCATTCTGGCTTTCTAAAAGCCCGTCATTTTCTAATTCTTCAACAATTTTTTCCCGCGCCTCTTTTGTTTTCAAATTAGAATATTTACCAAACCCGGCTAGAATTTTGCCATCCTGGCCGATTACTTTTTTAACTGCCAAATTATTTTTTTCAGCCATGAGTGAATCCGCAAAAGAATGAGCCGGAGTTACCCCGGCTGCTCCCGTGCCGAATTCAGGATTGACCTCATTTTCAGCAATTATTTTTAGTTTTAAAGGCACTCCCACAAAATCAACCTGGTATGTTTTGCCAATGTATTTTTGATATCTTTTGTCATGAGGATTAACTGCCACCGCGGTATCGCCCAGTTTAGTTTCCGGTCTGGTGGTGGCAATGGCCAGGGGGAAATCATTTGAATATTTAAAAGTATATAATTTCGCTGATTGTTCTTTATATTCCACCTCGTCATCAGCCAGGGTTGAGCAGCATCTCGGGCACCAATTAACAATTCTTGTCCCCCGATAAATCAAGTCATCATCATACATTTGTTTAAATTGCATTGACACCACGCGCGAAAGTTTGTCGCTTAAAGTATAAGCCTCTCTTGACCAATCGCAACTGGCGCCCATTTTTTTCGTTTGGTTATTTATGGTTGACTTATTTTTTTCTACATAATTTTCTGTCAGCTCTAAAAATTTTTTTCTGCCTAATCTATGTCTTGAAGTCCCTTCTTTTCTTAGCATTTTTTCCACCACATTTTGTGTGGCAATAGCCGCGTGATCAGTGCCGGGCAAGAGCAGTGTTTTATCCCCCCGCATCCGATGGTATCTGGTCATAATGTCTTGGATCGTCATACCCAATGTATGACCAATGTGCAGCACACCGGTCGCATTGGGCGGCGGCATGGAAATAGTAAAAGACCGCGCTTGACCGCGCGTTTCTAAATTGTCCGGGTTGCAATATCCGGAATTTTCCCATTTTTTATAAATTTTATCTTCGTATTCTTTTGGAATGTATGCCTTTGGCAATTCCATATCTTTCATTATGCCAAGATTAAAAGAAAAAAGCAAATTTAAAACCCCACTCATTTGTGGGGTTTAAATTGTTATGTTTTTTTAATTTCTTCAGGGTTAGACTTAACTTCTTCCTTAGGGGCTATCGCTTCTTTCTTCTTTTCCTCGCTTTTTCCCCCTCGCCATTTTTCTTCTTGTTAAGTTTGGCCGCTTTCATTTTCTCGCCCTTGATAATCTTATTTTTAATTAAAAGATTATTTACCGTAGCCGACACTTGAGCGCCGACTGACAACCAATATTCAATTCTATCTTTTTTTACCTTTAATTCTTTGGTATGGGGATTATAAGTACCTAAATACTCCAAAGCCTTATCCCAAGGATCTTTGGATTTTTCCTGAATGACTATTTTATAGGTGGCATATTTTTTTTCCCCTACGCGGGAAAGTCTAACCATCAGCATAATATTTTTTTAACATCTTAATAGTTATAACGTCTATACCCCGACGTAAAGTCGGGGATTTGCATTCTCGCTCCCCGACTTTACCTCGGGGTTCGACATTCTCCGATTTTACATCGGAGTTTAAGAATTTCCGCCTCATCGGCGGATACTCTCCTTAGAAAGGAGGTGATCCATCCACAGCTTCCGCTACGGATGCCTTGTTACGACTTCATTCTTGTTACCAACCTTACCTTTTGCCGACGAACATCGGCATTTGGGTACTGCCGGCTCCCTTAATGTGACGGGCGGTGAGTACAAGAGCTGAGAACGTATTCACCGCGGCGAGGCTGATCCGCGGTTACTAGCGATTCCAACTTCATGAGGGCGAGTTGCAGCCCTCAATCCGAACTGGGACCACCTTTGATGAGATTAGCTCCGTCTTACGACTTGGCAAACTCATTGTAGTGGCCATTGTAGCACGTGTGTAGCCCAGGGCATAAGGACCATGCTGATTTGACGTCATCCCCACCTTCCTCTCCGTTATCCGAAGCAGTTCCCCGATAAAAAGTAAATCGGGGTGAGGGTTGCGCATGTTACCAGAATTAACTGTGCACCTCACGGCACATGCTGACGGCAACCATGCAGCACCTGTCACTGCCACTAAGTTTATCCGATTAAGGTTAAACATAGGCAGGATGTCAAGCCCTGGTGAGGTTACTCGCTTATCATCGAATTAAACCACATGCTCCACCGCTTGTGCAGCTCCCCGTCTATTCCTTTGAGTTTTAAGCTTGCGCTCGTACTCCCCAGGCGAGATACTTAAGGTGTTAACTTGTTTAGCGCGACACTGATAGGGTCGAGACTACCAATGTCAAGTATCTATCGTTTACGGCTAGGAATACAGGGGTATCTAATCCCTTTCTCTCCCCTAGCTTTCGTCCCTGAGCGTCAGAAGTGTTCTAGCGAGCTGCTTTCGCCTTCGGTGTTCCAGCTGATATTAACGGATTTGACTCCTACACCAGCCATTCCACTCGCCTCTCCCACCCTCTATCATGATAGTTTTTTTTGCTGGACTAGCGTTAGGCGCTAGTATTTAACAAAAAACTTATCAAGACGCCTACGGACTCTTTACGCCCAATAAAACCGGATAACGCTTGGACCTTTCGTATTACCGCTCCTGCTGGCCAATTAAATAAATTAATTGAATTGGACTATATCATCACCCTGATAGATTTTCAGGGGCTCGGCGTAAATAATGATTTTATTTTCCTGATTATCAGGTATTCATTATTAATCCCGCAGTTCGAATCTGCCAGTGGCAGATGAGGACGGGATAAGTCTCTGAGGGGTTAATTATAATATGGGAGGTAATTTATGAGAAAAACAATCAATGATATAGGGCTTAACTATTTTTAAGAATTTATCTCTTCCATTTTTTCCAATGTATAGCATTGGATATCTTTTGCCTCTGCATAGAGGATTTTGGATGGATGAGATAATGCCAAAATTTTTCAGCAACATATCTGATAGTATTTTAGCTTCCTTAAGCAAAAAATTATTAATTGTCAGACTAAAAGCATAATGATCTTTTGGACGATAATCCAATTTCCCATCATCCATATACCAAACCGCTAATGAAATTGGTTCAGTCAAGAATGCAGTAATATTTTTAGGAATAATTTTTATATTATTACGGTTATAGAAAATATTTCTAAATTCAGTTAATTCATTAATATATCTAGTGCCAAAATATCATTGGTCATTGTCTTTTCTTTGTTTAGGAATACTTTTACATAAATTTTTATATTCATTATGTAACCACCAAACATATTTTTTATATCGCAGACACTGTTTTATCTGTATTCTTGTACCATAATGACCATTAAACTCTAAATGGCTGTCACCTAAAATATTACCGATTAATATTGCTTTTTGTCTTTTTAATATTATAACAACTTCCCTGCTGATTACCTAGTTACCTATATAGCAGGTAGTAATTAGGTTTCCAGCATATAAGCCGAGTTATTCGAATCCGATTGCTCGGATAAGTCGCGCTTACGGTAATACGCAAATTGCCCTTGTTTCAGGGCTCACGAAATTAGGAGGTCCTTATTCGTAAGGTACCGTCATCCCGCGGACGC
>Ga0210006_1000374_pt1 | contig 36085 bp, 32 predicted proteins | sample CryGey02umfilter_2_FD_185452 | JGI IMG/M metagenome (GOLD analysis project Ga0210006, IMG submission 185452) | Groundwater microbial communities from aquifer in Utah, USA - Crystal Geyser 4/10/14 0.2 um filter (SPAdes) (version 3) | ecosystem: Environmental > Aquatic > Deep subsurface >... | reverse complement strand
AAACTGGGGGCGAATTATTGGCATAAAGCGGTCAAGAACAGTTCTTGACCGATTTCTTTACTGATGTATTTTTTAATTTTATAGACTCCGAAAATAAAAAACAACCCTCGCTCTGTGGATAATCAAAGGAAGGGAACAAGCTGGGAATATTGGGTTAGATTTTCTAATTGTTCCGGAGAAAGTTCGGCTGATTTGGCAAGGGCTTCTTTTATTAAATTATCAGAAATTTCGAGTTGCTCTCCCAATTCCAGCCACCTATTTCCTATTTTCTTGGCAATGTAATCTTCGACGTAAATTTTGTGTTCGGGAGTGACCTCAAAGTCCTGAGGATTTTTTTGGAGATATTCTTTCAAAACTCTTCTGGCAAGATGAGTAATGCCTTCTCCTTCTCCAGCTACTTCAATATATTTTTTTACTTCGGCTTCTCGAGTTTTTAGAAATTCTGTAATACTTTCTTCTGTGATTAATTCTTCTTCTGGTTCTTCTGTTAGGGGAGCTAAAATTCCGGCTGGAAGTTTCTGAAAAAACTCAAAAGAAGGCTTCCAAGTTATTCCAACGAGATAGCCACAAATTCCCAGGCCAATGAGAACAACTACCAGGAGTGCCCATCTCGAAGTTCTCGCCCCGCTGATTATTATTGGCAAACTAAAAATTCTCATAATTTATTTACTTTTTTAATTAGGGGGTAAAAATTTTTTATTTTTAAAGAACCATCTCTGCCCCTCTCTAGCCGAGGCCCGCTTTTAAAAGAGAGCTATTTTAGAATTTTACAAAACTTAAAAGAATATGGCAAGGGAAATTAAAAGGTAGGACATCTGTCCTACCTAAGATTTATCTTCAAAAATTTAATTTAGAGCTTTATTCTTCAGCTTCTTTTGTTTCTTTTTGATAAATGGCGAGGGTATCTGTTACCAGCCAATTCCTAAATTCGCCACTGATTAATTTATCAATTGATTTTTCCAAATTCTCTTTGGTATCAGATAATAAAATCAAGGCATTGCTTTCTTTGTTAAGATATAAAATTGAAGTATCCTTTTTATCTATTTTGCCAATCCCTTCTATTGCCACTTTCCCATCAATCGTTGTCTTTCCTTCTTTAAGAAAATCTTTAACTTTTGGAGCATCATCAAAAAGGCCAAGAAAAATCAAATCTCCAGAAATGGTTTTTTCATATTGAGAAAGTTTCGAGCTCTTTTCTAAATCAGCGAGAAAGTTTTTTAATTTTAAACCGGTGTCGATATAGGAAGCGTCAGCATAGGTTAGCTGGACTTTGTCTCCAAAGAAATAAGGGAAGTCGGAAAGATAAAAAGTTCTTTCCGATTTCGTTAGCCAATCAGCTAAATTAGAAATAAACTGATTATTATTTGTGCTCAGATTGTAGGGTTCAATCATAAAGGTTAAATCAGAAATGGCTAAAACTTTTGAATCAGGACTAAATAAAACTGGTGAAAAATTCTTTTTAGCTTCGGCTACAGAGGAAAAGGTGTTCTCATCGGTACGAACAATCCCCCATTCGAAAGGACTTATTGAGCCGGCAGAATAAAGAGTTATTTTTTCTAAATTTTTGGTTAGCTCGGAGTCGGACTTAAAATTGGTGAGATAGATATATCTAAAATTGCCATCATTTTCTTTTAAATTGTATAAATAATCCGACTCAAAAATCAGGCCAAATTCAGTGGCAACACTGTTTATCTCGCCGGGTCTGGTTGGATCTCCAATCAAAAGCAACTTCCCTCCTTTTTTGGCAAAATCTTTTATTAATTTAAGTTCTTTTTCGGAAAAGTCATCTTGAGGCAAAATTATAATTAAAGCGTCAGCATATCTAAGTTTTCCTTCCAAATCATCTTCACTTTCCAAATAATCAAAAGAGTAACCTCGAGAAGTAATTCTAAGAATTGGCAAAGAAAACTCCTCAAGCGTAAAGTCATTGCTATGAGCTAAATCAAGCAAAACATTACCCTCTTTCTTTTCATAGACATCGGAAAAAATCTTAATTTCAGTTGGAGGAAAAGTAATCTCTTTAAAAGCAGGTCTTTCGGGAAAAGGCAAGTGGCGGAAGGGCTGGAGTCTCCCAGGATAATAATATAAATATTGACCTAAGAAAAAAAGAAAAATAATTAATAGAAAGATTTCTAATATGGTAACGGGTTTTTTCATATTTATCGAGACTCGATTAAATAGTAATAGGTAGGTAAAAGTTCTTTTTTTGATTCAGTAGTTGGCTGAGTAACTCCCCATTTTTCAGTTTGAACTTTTTCTGCCATTTTTCCAGCAATATCTACTACTTGATAATGGGCTATGCCTGCGTAATCGGCTGCTTTTTCAATAGCATCAAAATTTGACCCAATTTCATCGATTAAACCAGCTCCCAGCCCTTCTATTCCGGTATAAACTTCAGCTTTAGTCAGCTCATCGGCACTAATCTTTAATTTTTCTCCCCGATGAAACAAAACTACTCCCAGGAAACTTTGCCTGAGCATTTCTAATTGACCGACTGCCTTTTGTCTGGTCATTCCGGTATCTTTAAAAGGTCCGGTTGGTAAGATATCTTCTGATGGCATTTCTGGATAAGGTAAACTAGTCCAGGCGCCAATACTGCCAATTTCTGAATCTGGTTTAGCATAAATAAAGTTTGAAGCCAGAGCAATATAATAACCGCCGCTGGCCCCCCTTTGGTTTATTGAAGCAACAATTGGCTTTTCCTCTCTTAGCCTAAGCAAAGCTAAATAAATTCCCTCAACCACTGATGCCTCCCCTCCCGGGCTATCTATTTCCAAAACCACTGCCTTGATAGTTTTTTTCTCTTTGGCATAGCGAAGCTGCTCTAAAATTTCATCAGTTTGCTCTTGGAATAAGATTGGACCAGAAATTCTAATTACTCCTACTTCGGGTTTTGCTATAAATTCTCGAAAGCTAAAAACCGAAATTAATCCTCCAATAATTAAGGCTAAAATAATCCACCCCCAGACCAAAAAAATTGGTGTGGGGGTAAACCAAACTTCCATTTTGTTCTTCACCAAGTTGAGTTTTTCTCTAAGATTGTAAGGCATTTTAAAGCCCGCTAAATTCTTTAATTTTGGAAATGGGAATGGCAATGACTTTTCCTTCTAAATCAACATTATTTAGTCCCAAAACCTTGCCTTCGATGTCAAATAAGGAGCTTCCTTTGAGAATGTTTTTTTCGAAAATATTGGTTTTAATAAAATCTTTGTCAAAACTTTTAACAATTCCCTCATTGACAATTTTTGAGGGTACAGCTTTATCAAAAATCGTCCCAACCAAAAAAACTTTCTCGCCTAACTTCAATTTTTCTAAATCGGCAAAACTAACTGTTGGCAAATTACTTTTTTCAATTTTGACTAATGCTAAATTTTCTTTTAAATCTCTTTTTAAAATTTGAAAATTAACCTTTTCGCCATCAACAAAAAAACTAAAAGTAGAACCTTGGGGAACTATTTCAGCTAAGGTTACTACTAAGCCGTCGGAGGTGACAATTAATCCTGAACCTTCTAAGATTTTGCTATCTTTTTTCTCGGTTCTCACTCCAACCACTGTTTTTTCCACTTTTTCAATGGCCTTTTTCAAGGCAACATTTTCTTGAATAGTTATTTCTTTTCTCTCGGTAACGTAAACCGGGCTTTGCTCTAATCTATATTGAGAAAAAAGTGGCCTTTCAACAAAATAGGGCCAGAGAATTTGGTCGGCAAAAATTCCGCCGCCAATACCCAAAATAAAAATAGCAATGATTTTAAAAAGAGTTTTCATTAAACGGGAACTTTTTCTCTTGTATGGGTAGTTTTAATTAAATCTTTGGCGGTTCTAAAAATTATTCTGCCAGCCTCAAGATCGACAATAACCCTTTCTCCCTCTTTTACTTCTCCAGCAACAATTTTCAAGGAGAGGGGGTCTAGTACCTGCTTTTGAATTACTCTTTTTAGAGGCCTGGCTCCTAAATTTGGGTCAAAGCCCCGCTCAGCCAAAAATTCTTTGGCCGATTCATTAACTTTGATTTCAATTGATTTCCCTTGAAGACGGTTAGCCACTTTTTGAAGTTCCAATTCAACAATTTTCTTAATTTCTGGCCTACCCAAATAATTGAAGATGATGATTTCATCAATTCGGTTTAAAAATTCGGGTCGGAAGTTTTCTTTCAAAGCAGCCATCACCTTTTCTCTTAATGATTCTCTGGCGCTTTTTTCTTCATCACCTCCAACAAAACCTAAAGCCGATTCTTTGGCAATAATATCTGAACCAACATTTGAAGTCATAATCAAAATGGCATTTTTGAAGGAGGCGGTCCTGCCCTTGGCATCGGTTAATCTGCCATCCTCCAAAATCTGAAGTAAAATATTGAAAACTTCAGGATGAGCTTTTTCAACTTCGTCAAGTAAAACAACACTATAAGGCCGCCTTCTAATTTTCTCAGTTAATTGACCACCTTCTTCATAGCCAACGTAACCTGGCGGAGAGCCTATCATTTTAGAAACGGTGTGTCTTTCCATATATTCTGACATATCCAGTCTGACCAAAGCATTTTCATCGTTAAAGAGAAACTCAGCTAAAGCCCGAGCGGTTTCGGTTTTGCCCACACCGGTCGGTCCCAAAAACATAAAGGAACCCACGGGTCGATTCTCTTCTGAAATTCCCGCCCTCGCCCTTCTGATGGCATTAGAAATTGCTTCAATTGCTTCTCTCTGACCAATCACTCTTTTTGAAACAATCTCTTCCATTTTTCCTAATTTTTTCGCCTCTGCCTCCAAAAGTCGGGTAACCGGAATTCCTGTCCATCTGGAAACCACTTTCGCCACCTCCTCCTGGCCAATCTCCCCTTTTAAAATTGGACGACTCTCTTGAAATCGGGCTAATTTTCTTTCTTCTTTTTTTAACCCTTTTAAAAGATTAGGGATTTTCCCATATTTTATTTCGGCCACCTTTTGAAGGTTAGCTGAGGCTGTTTCCCTTTCTACTTCGAAGCGCAATGCCTCTATTTCTTTTTTCAAATTTTTAATTTTAACAATAGTTTCTCTTTCTGATTGCCATTGAGCTTCAATTGCTTTTGCTTTTTCAGCTAAATCAGCTACTTGCCTGGAGAGAACCCTTTGTTTTTTTGAATCCTTTTTGGTAGCTTCGCTTTCGATTTCTAATTTTTGAATTTCTTTTTTTAATTTCTCCAAGTCCTCCGGTTCAGATTCAATTTCCAATCTCAAAGATGACATTGCTTCATCCATTAGGTCCACGGCTTTATCTGGTAAGAATCTATCAGTGATATATCTGGCAGCTAATTGGGCGCAGGCTATGAGCGCAGAATCTTCTATCTTCACGCCGTGATGCAATTCATATTTTTCTTTAATACCCCGGAGAATTAAAATGGTGTCTTCAATTGAGGGTTCTGAAACATAAATTGGCTGAAATCTTCTTTCTAAAGCCGGGTCTCTCTCAATATATTTTTGATAATCTTTTAAAGTGGTAGCGCCAATAGCCCTTAACTCGCCTCGGGCTAAGGCTGGTTTTAATAAATTGGAGGCATCGATTGCTCCTTCGGCTGCCCCGGCTCCAACCAGGGTATGCAACTCATCAATAGATAAAAGATATTTGCCGCCAGCTCGATTGATTTCTTTCAAAAGGGCTTTTACCCTGTCCTCGAACTCTCCTCGATATTTAGTTCCAGCCACCAGGGCTCCCAAATCTAAGCCAACAATTTCTTTTTCTTTTAAACTTTCTGGAACCTGACCAGAAACAATTTTTTGGGCTAAACCCTCAACAATCGCCGTTTTCCCGACTCCGGCTTCTCCAATTAAAACCGGATTATTTTTTGTCCTTCGACTAAGCACCTGCATCAATCTTTTGATTTCATTTTCTCTGCCAATAACCGGGTCTAATTTCCCCTGCCTGGCTAAGGAAGTTAAATTTCTGGCATATTTTTCCAACACCTGATATTTTGTTTCTGGCTCGGGGTCAGTGATTCTTTGACCTCCTCTAATTTGAGATAGGGTTTTCAAAACTGTTTCATAATCTAATTTGCCAAATTCCAAAGTTGTCGGTCCTCCACCCGGCTGTAAAAAGGTGGCTTTGTCTAAAATCTCCCTGGCTTTGGTTTCGGCAGCCAAAAGAGCCAAAAATAAATGCTCAACCGAAATATATTCATCACCCATTTTCATTGCTTCTTGTCTGGCCCGGTCAAGAACCTTTGCCATGTCTTGAGTTAGATAAAACTGGCCAAAAGTTTGGGGAGTAGCAATGACTGGAATTCTTTCTAAAGCTGACTTTGTCTTTCTTTTTAGATTTTCAAAATCGACTCCAATTCTTTTAAGCAAATTCAAAACCAGGCTTTCTTCCTGAGTTAAAAGCGAATACAAAAGATGCAAAGCATCAATCTGTTGCTGACCTCTTTCTCTGGCTAAATCTTGAGCAGATATTATTGCGTCCTGAGCTTTGTGAGTAAAGTTACCTCCATTTGGCATACAACTTAATTTTAGAAAAAATATCAAAAAAAATCAAGCCCAGTAGAATAATTTCGGATTGCTTCGCAAGTTAGATTTTTCTTTAGAAAAATCTTTCCGAAATTCTCTACTGGGCGCAGCCCCGTACTGAAATGAAATTTCTAGTACTGGGGCAAGCCCTACTCACTCCTTTCACCCAAAGGGACTTCAAAAATTTTTTCTTTCCCTTCCCTTAAAATCTTCAAAGTGACTTTATCTCCGGGATTATATTTCATAATAATTTTAGCTAAAGTATTTTCGGTTGTAATTTTTTGATTGTCAAATTCTAAAATAATATCTCCTTCTTTCAATCCAGCTTCCTCAGCCGCAGAACCCGGAAAAATAGCTGCTTGGCCCCCCTCTCCCTTAATTACCCAGGCACCGTAATCAACTGGTAAATTATTTTCTTTTTGAATTTCCTCATTTATTAAAACATATCTCACTCCCAAAAATGGATAGAAAATTTTTCCTGAAGTTTTAACCTGCTCAATATCTTTTTTAGCTTTGTTAATTGGAATGGCAAAACCAATACTCTGAGCTTCCAAAACCATAGCCGTATTTATTCCGATTACTTCTCCTTTGAGATTTAAAAGCGGCCCGCCGGAATTTCCTTGGTTAATAGCAGCATCAGTTTGAATGACATCTTCGAGAGTCTCAACCAGGCCGCCACCAGAAGCAGTGATGGTTCTTCCTAAACCAGAAATTACTCCCACTGAAACCGAATTTCGGAATTCTCCTAAAACATTGCCAATAGCAATTACGGTCTGGCCAATTTGTAATTTATCTGAGTCACCCAGTTTGACTGTCGGAAATGGTTTTAAAATGAGTTTTCCTTGGTTATCAACTATTTTCTCTTTTTCGACTTTGATTACAGCCAAATCCTGGGCCGGGTCTCTGGCCAAAACTTTGGCTGGAAATTTTCTACCATCATTTGTCAAAACTGTATAATCGGCTGCGGTATCCAGAACCACGTGTCTATTGGTTAAAATCAAGCCATCTTCGGAAACAACAAAACCAGTTCCGCCGCCAACCTCTTTTTTCTCGGTTCCTTTTTGGCGATACTGAGGAATTTGAAATTCAAAGGGTTGGCCAAAAAATTGCTCAAATTCTTGGAAGGGATTGTAATAGTATTCCTCAATAATGGGAACATCTTTGGTAATAACAATGCTTACCACGGCTGGTGAATTTTCGTTAACCACTTTAATTATCGCCTCTTCTTGGGAGGTTTGGGGGAGATATTCCTGGATTGTTTCTTTCTCAATTATTTTTTCAACCCCGGGAAGTTCGATGTTTAATTGAGAGAGGTAGTTCCTTACTTCAGAATAAAAATAACTGCCAGTAATTGTTCCACCAATCCCGCCCAAGATAAAGGAGGCTAAAATTATTAGAAAAATCCAAAAAGCCCGGTTTTGGCAAAACTTCGGGAATCTTGGCGCTTTTAGTTTCGGTAACTTAACTTCCGGTAATTTATAGATTGGCATACAAAATATTATACCTCTTTTTTATTTTTCTTCAAACCCAGTATGACAACTTCGACAGGGTTTCCTTCCAGGAAACCTTAATTTCGCGGAGCGAGTCGAAGTTGCTCTACTGGGCAAACCGTTAAATCTATGAGCGATGAGGACTTTATCCTCATCTTCCACCTTCGCTTCCTCCAGAAGCTCGGTATTTAAAAATATCTTTTTTTACCGGTCCAAAAAGGAACATATAAATTCCGGCTAAAATAAATTTCAAATAGGTTTTCAATCTTCCATCTTTGATAAATCTTCTATCAGAAGTTAATACTGGTTCAATTTTAATAAAGCCGAATTTACCAAATTTCGCCGCCTGTTTGGCAAAATAATGATCTTCGGCTATTTTTATTTCCTCATCAAACCCTCCGCCAACTTTTTCAAAAATTTCTTTTTTCACCAAAACCGAATTTGTGGCATAAGGAATCTGGGTGAAATTGACAAAATTATTGTAAATCCCATAAAGAATTTTATCAATTTTTTTGCTATTAGGATAGATTGGGAAAGAAGCCACTCCCAATTTTTTTCTTTCAAATTCTGCCAAAAGCTTACTTAGAAAGTTTTCCGGCAAAAAAACATTATCTGCATCCATAAATAAAAGCGTATCGCCTTTAGCAATTTTTGCTCCTTCATTTCTTCCCCGAGCTGGCAATCCGCCAGGGATAATTTTACAGCCATAATTTCTAGCAATTTCTACTGTTTTATCTTTCGAACCAGCATCAGCAACAATGATTTCCGAATCGCTATTGAAATTCTGCTTCTTAATTTGAGAAAGCAAAATCGGCAAATATTTCTCCTCATTTAAAGCTGGAACAATTATGGATAACATAATTAGGCGATGAGAACTCCGTTCTCATCTTCAACCTTCGCTGACATAAATGTCAGTTCGGTTAAATAACTTTTTGGCTTCTTGCCAAATTTCTGGTTTATTCTGTTTTTCCTTCATCCAATATATCCATTCCCCTCCCCATAAATAAAATGTATCTAAACCGGTTTTTTTGGCAAATTCGATATTTTTTTGAAATCTTTCTAAGTTCATTGTCTTCTCTTGTTCTTCTAATGGTGAATCATAGAGTAATTTTGGCCCCCAGGGTTCGGCTTGAAGTTCAGTCACAATAACTTTTTTATTAAATATTTTTTCAATTAGCTGGGCTTTTCTCCAATAAAAAGTTGGTGGCAAAGGATAATAAATGTAAGTTCCCAATTGGCGAAACCAAACTTTTTTGTACATTGTGGTTCCTACAATATCGCCAAATCTAGCAGCGGTAACCCAGAGAGAGCCTTCTCCACTGTCAGAAATGACAATTGGTCGAGGGGCCCGCGCCAAAGGCGCGGGAGGATGTGGTGGGTGGGTTGTAGTCTGAGCATCAAGTGATTTTACCAAATCTATTTCTTTTTTCAAGAAATTTTTATCAACCCAGGGACATTCTCCAAAAGGAAAAAATGGCTCATTTTCAACTTGCCAAGTATCTATTGATATCGAATCTCGATACCGTAAGACAATTTTTTCAATTAGCTTTAATATACTTTTTTGTTGCTCTTCTTTTGATAAATTTTTTGCCCATTCTGGAATATGGCATTCTGGCCAACGGCCGCTTTTCATTCCAATGACTAAAAGGATTTTTACTCCTTTTTCATCGGCTGTTTTTATCTGCCAATCCAAATCTTCGAAATTGTAGTCTCCTTCTTTTGGCTCAATTAAATCCCAGTGAGTAATTAACTTTATATTTCTTACTCCTAAATCATCCAATAAAGCTAAATAAGTTTCTCGCCAATTTAATCCCAAATTTTCAGTATGTTTTTGAGAAAAATTCACTCCCCAAGTAATTTCTTTTGCCGGAGGAGGCTCTCCAATAAAAAGATAACCAGCGAAAATTAAAAGAAAAAGTAAAACTCCTAATAAAATTTTTTTAAAAATTCTCATATTGCTAATAAAGCTAATCCTCCACCAATCAATAAAATAGCGATTATTTTTTGAATAAGAATTTTTCTGGAAATTTTTTCTTTGATAATCTGAGGAAGCTTTAAAGAAATCAAGGCGGTAAAAATTAATAAAAATACATATTTGGTTCCTTCTAAAGCATTAACAAAAGCTAAAAAGCCTAAGGGAACTAAGGCAATGGCCCAATTTTGGAGTAAAAAGGCACCAGCTCCTAAAGCCTGATTTGAAAGAAAAATTCCAGCAGTTTTTGGCTTAAAACTAACTCGCTTTTTAAATAATTCTTCTTTTACTTCTTTAGAAAAAAGGAAAAAGATGGCCGCCAAAAATCCACCAATTCTCATCCAGATAAATCCTGACCAAAAAGGCTGGGTCAAATAAACAAATTTAGATAAAACAAAGGCTAAAGAAAACAAAAAAGCAGTCAGGGCTGAAATCTCTAAACTTTTTAAAGTGATGAATTTTGCCTTTTCAAAAGTAATTAAAATACTACCAATAATCAATGAAATAAAAGCTAAAATTTGGAAAATTCCGAGCTTTTCGCCACCAGAAAACAAATATACTAAACCAAAGGTAGAGAGAGGCAAGAATCCGCCAATAGCTGGAACTATTCTGGAGGCTTCAAAAAGTTGGAGAGCTCCAATTAATCCAAGTAAGGCAAAAATATAGAGAGCTCCGGCCAAGAGGCTAAGAATAATATCCAAAGAATTAGGAACCAAAAAACCGAGAGGAAATAAAAAGAGAGCCAATATCCCGAGTATTCCTACATAAAAAGCATAAACTTTTGGGTTGGGAATTGGCCCGGAGATTAGATATTTATCAATCAAGGCAACAATGGCTAAAAGAAAATATGCAGAAATAGTAACTGTTAACCAAAGCATTTTTCAATTATTTTTTGAATATTTATTGTTCCTAATTTTTCTCCTTCAATAAATCCTTCCATGGCAGCTTCAGCTAAATATCCTCGGTTCAGCCAGTCAAACAACCATTGGTCGGTATAGCTTGGATTTTCTTCTAAGGCCCCAAAACCCGATTTTAAAAGCCACCTTTTATTGAATTCTTCTTGAGAGCCGATGGGAGGAGCAATAATTATTGGTAAACCCAAAGCAGCATAAAAAGATAATTCACTTGGCTTTGTCCACAAAATATCAGTTTTTCTTAACTTTTGATTAAACTCTTTAAAATAATTCTCTATCTTTTCCTGATACAAAATCTCAACATTTTGATCTAAATTGGTCAAGAACAGTTCTTGACCGATTTCTTTTTCAAAATATTCTTTGACTTTTTCTCTAATCCCGGCTGATAAAATAATTTTGATTTCACCTCTTTTAATTCTTTCTCTCAAACTTTTAACAATCTGGATTGCGATTTCCTTTTGGGCGCCGGCCCCGCCAACTGAAAACATTATTGTTAGGGGATGATCAGATTTTTCAGATAAGGCGCCCAAACTTTCTTCAACCAAGATTTTATACTTTTCAAAATATTTTTTCTGAGGATCTAAATTTAAAATTCGGTGTCTCAAATCTTCTTTCAAAGTTTCCATTTTTTCACTACCAATGTTTTCTAAGGGTAAGGGGTAACCAGTTAAAAAAATATTCTCTGACCGCACCCCATAAAGTTTTAATCTCTCAACCACTCTTTCAGTCGGAGCAAAATATTTGATTTTGCTCGTGCCGGGATTAATCGGAGCCCAAGTTCGAGAAATATCGGCATCGCAAACAACACAAAAAATCTCGCCCGGATAATTAAAAAACTCAGCCATAAAAGCCGGAGTAAAAAAAGTACTAATTAAAGGCAGGGGGTTCTCCTTTAGTTTCTCAATTAAATCCTTACCCCAACCTTTTTTAAGCAGGGAGTAAATTTGCCTTAAAGCGAAATTTGGTTTAGATAAATCTCTTTTTGGATAAAAACCAAGAATTTTCTGAAATTCATCATAAATGGAAAAGGTAGCTTTGCCAATCAGAGGAATTCTACTGAAACGGGAAAGGGCTTCATAATATCTTCGCATTGATTCCCAAAAAGCTTTATCTTTTTCTGGAATCCCTTGATAATCATTGGCATTAATAATTTTTCCTTCGAAAGTTAAATTCCTTAAAGGATAAGCAGTCCTTTGATGGCCGTAACCCATATTGACTGAGATAACCCATACCTTTTTCTCCATATATTTTCATCTTACCATTAATAGTTTAGAAATTTTAGTTTTTGACTTTCCTGCACTCGCCAAGTAATTAATCCCAAAATTAAATAAAGTAAAAACAGCCAAATCCAGGAGGTTTCCAAAGTATAAGCTGACCAGGAAAAACTAGAAAACCAATCAACAATTTTTGTTAAATAAGCCAATGATAACCAGCAGGGCAAAGATAGAATCCAGCCTAATGGTTGAAAAATTATTCCAGCTAAACTAAAAATAAACCCGAGACCCATAATAAAAGGTAAAAGAGGGAGAATCAAAATATTGGTTATCGGAGCTATGAGAGAAAAATAGCCAAAATTATAAATTAAAATTGGTAAGGTAAAAATTTGGGCAGAAAGGGTCATTGAAATTAGACTTCTTAAATTTAAAATTTTTTCTTCGGGAATCTTTTTTAACCAGTCTCTTAAAAATGGGCCCAAATAAATAATTCCCATCATCGCTAAAAATGATAATTGAAATCCAACGTCTAATCTTAAAAGTAAAGGATTCTGAACTAGCATTATTGCTGCTGCAAAAACAATTGCCCGCGAGCTGACATTCATCCTGCCTAAATATTGAGCTATGAGAAAAAGTCCGCCCATAATTCCGGCTCTGATTGCCGAGGGTTGAAATCCAGTCGAAATAATAAAGATGCTAATTAAAATTATAGCAAAATAAAAAGCTTGTTGTCGCCACAAACCTAAACCAATTAATAAAGTCATTAAAATACTGGTCAAAATGGTAACGTGCAGACCGGAAATAGCAGTGATATGTCTTACTCCAGCGATGTTTAATTTATTTTTCCATTCTTCAGAAATTTTTCTTTTATCTCCCAAAATTATTGCTCCTAAAATTGAACTCTGGGGCGGAGATAAATTTTGATAAATACTTTCTCTTAATTTATTTTTAAAATCCAAAATTTTAGCATAAATTACACCGGTCAGACCCGTGTAATTTTCTCTTTCTAACAATTCAATCTTTGGCCAATCCATAACCGAGTAAATTCCGTCTTTTTTTAAATAATCTTTGTAATTAAAATCCTCGAAAACTTGGGGAGTTTTTAATTTCCCAGTAATTTTTAATTTATCGCCATATCGATATTCCGGATAACGATTTGTAGTTACTAAAATCTTTCCCTCCATCTCTTCTGGTTTAATTTCCAACTTTATAGTTTTCTCTCTTACATCTGGCTCTTTGGTAACTATTCCAATTAAGGCGATTTTTCGATCTAAATCATTTAATCTTCTTAATTCATTATTCATAACCCTTACTTCTGCTATTTGGTGTCGCCAGATTCCCAAAACCAAAAATAAAATACAAAACCCAAGAACTACTAACTTTTTTAATCGCCACAATATAGTTATTAAAAATATTCCTAAAATTAAAAGGCCCAGCAAGATTAACTGGGAGAAATTGAAAAATGAGTTCAAAAAAATACCTCCAATAAAAGAGAGGCAGAGGTATAGAAATATTTTCGAAGCAGTCATTGTCCTATTTTATCTTACCTGGCAAATTTCAAAAAATGGGGCGATGGCTTTTTGGATTTTTAATAAGTATTCTTGGGGATAGGGTTTGATTTTTTCGAATTTTGGGTCAATTGTTTTTTCTGGTCGGAAATTTTGTAAATAATATCTTTTGGTACCCCGAATCCACTTTGCCATCTCAATCACGTCTTCTTTTGTATGTAAAGTAGGTACAATAGTACTTCTAAACTCGTAATCAACCCTCCCTTCTTTTAAAATATCAATGCTTTCTTGAATTTTTTTAACATCAACTTTTTTACCAACGAATTCATTATATCTTTCTTTTGGGCCTTTTATATCTAATGCCACATAATCTATTAATTTTTCATCAATTAATTTTTTTAGGATTTTAGGATCTGAACCATTGGTGTCTAATTTTACGAAAAATCCCATCTTTTTTATTTTTTTTATGAGGGGGATTAATTCCCTACTCATTGTTGGCTCTCCACCACATAAAACTACACCATCAATTAATTTTTTTCTTTCTTTTAAAAATTTAAAAAGCTCTTTCTCAGAAATTTTTGGCTGATTTTTTATTTTCTCTGGTAAAACAAGTTCTGAAGCGTAACAAAATGGACAACGAAAATTACATCCGGTAAGAAAAACAGTGCAAGCTAAGCGGCCAGGAAAGTCAATCAAGGTTACTTTTTGTAAACCACCGATTTGAATCATGTTTTAATCAATTCGAGTTTTCTAATCTTAAATGTCTTTCTCTCTTTAAATTCTTGCTGCTTGCCAAAATTCCATTGTTGGACCGGCCTCAAATAGCCAACCACTCTTGAATAAACCTCGCAGGGTTGTTTGATTGTGCATCTTGGACACTCGAAATGTTCACCCTCCAAATAACCATGGCTGGGACAAATTGAGAAAGTGGGGGTTAAAGTAATGTAGGGGAGTTTAAAGTTTGCAAAAATTTTCTTAATTAATTTTTTCACTGTTTGGATATCAGAAATTCTTTCGCCCAAAAAGAGATGTAAAACACTGCCACCTGTATATTTACAAGTTAACTCATCTTGAAGTTTTAGGGCTTCAAAAATATCATCGGTATAATTTACTGGCAATTGGCTTGAATTTGTGTAGAAGGGCACTTTCTTTGTTCCGGCAGCAATGATATCTGGGTATTTTTCTTTATCCCCTAAGGCTAGTCTGTAACTTGTAGATTCGGCTGGAGTTTGTTCTAAATTATAAATATTTCCGGTTTCTTTTTGATATTTAACTAATCTATCTCTCATAAAGTCTAAAACTTCTAAAGCAAATTTTCTTCCCCGCTTTGAAGCAATATTTTCACCAAGGAAATTCAATAGGGCTTCGTTCATCCCAACCAAACCAATGGTTGAAAAGTGATTGGCGTAATACTCATCTCTCATTTTCTTTACTCCCGATAGATAAAATCTTGAATAAGGATATAAACCCTTTTCGATAAAATTCTCAATTGTCTTTCTTTTTATTTCCAAACTTTCTTTTGCCAAATCCATTATTTCCCCCAATCTTTCAAAGAACTCTTTTTTAGTTTTGGATAAGTATCCAATTCTTGGCAGGTTAATCGTCACCACGCCAATTGAACCGGTATTGCTTCCTGAACCAAAAAGTCCTCCCCCACCCCGATTGTAAAGTTCGGTTAAGTTCAAACGAAGTCTACAACACATCGAGCGAACATCCTCCGGTTTCATTTCCGAATTAATGTAATTAGCAAAATAATTGGTTCCATATTTGGCTGAAGCTTCAAAAATACCATCAAAAGCACTTTCATCCCAAGGGAAATCCTTGGTGATATTAATGGTGGGGATAGGAAAAGAAAAGACACGTTGGTTCTTATCGCCTTCCAACATCACTTCGTAAAGTGCTTTGTCAAAGATTTTCATTTCTTCTCCAAATTCTTCATAAGTTTCTTTTTGAGGTTTGCCGCCGATAATCACTGGCTGCTTAGCAAAAGTTGGCGAGGGTCTTAAATCTAAAGTAATATTTGAAAATGGATTTTGGAAGCCCACTCTAGTTGGCACCGACATATTAAACATAAACTCCTGAAGTGCTTGCTTGACCTGTTGGTAATTTAAATTGTCATAGCGAATAAAGGGAGCCAATAATGTATCAAAATTTGAAAAAGCGACCGCGCCTGCCACCTCTCCTTGAATTGTGTATATGAAATTAACTGCCTGCCCCAAAGCGCTTCTCAAATGTTTAGCTGGCGCCGTGGCCACTTTTCCCGGAACTCCGCCAAAACCTTTCAAGAGAAGGTCATAGAGATCCCAACCCGCACAATTATGAACTAAAAGGGAATTACAAAGAAAAGTGTTAGAACTAGTAGTGACATCATAAATATAATTGTCGGCAATTCTAGTAGGTTCGCTATTTAAAATTTTATTCCATCCATATTCTTCCGATCTCCAATGTTTTTTACTCTCAATCGCTCTTTGATACTTAATGGATGGAAAATTAGCATCCTTTCTTTTTGAAAAACTTAATCTATAAAGTGGGTAGTTTTGAATAATTTCCTTCCCTTTAAAAATGTTTTTCTTTCCTATGTCTTTAGTATTTACTCCAGTTCTCGGAATGACTCCAAAGAATTGAAGCAAAATAGATAATTGTTCAAGCATTGTTCGAGAAGCAACGCGAATAACAATTTGAGTTCTAGTCGTTCCGATACTTCCATCTCCATCAATAATTCCGGCAATTACTCCTCGTGCGAAATCGAGATTATAAGTTAAAATATCCAAAGGTAAATTTTTATTTTGGCTTAAGGATTTTATCTTGAAAACTTTTTCGAAAATAAGCTTAAGGGTACTACAATTAATAGAAATTCGTTTTGTTTTACCCTCTTTATCATGAACGTAACTTCTTATACCTAAACTGGCACAAATTCTTTGGATTTTTTCAATGATTTTCTTTTCGCTGGTCGTAATTGCCAATCTCCAACTATCATAATTTCCTTCAGCAATAAAAAATCCGACTAAATATCCTAAATCTTCGGTTAGTTCTAATTTATTATTTAAGCTATTAGCACTATTAGAAGTACTTAATGTCCCTAGCGCCTTTAATGAACCTCCCCAATTTTTAATAAAATCGTTCCACTCGAAACCTTCTAAGAAGAACTCGCGATGGTTTTTTTTAATTAACTCTTCGGCTAAATAAATGTATTTTCTTGAAAAAAGATTTTCTTCCGAAATTAAAGAAGGAATGTGACAACTTAAAGTTAAATGATTTTTCTTTAGAACATCGCGAGCATTAATTTCTTTTTCTTTAGCATCGTCCTTCTTTTCTTTTACAATAAAAGGATGATTATCGGTAACAATAATACTTTGCCCTTGCTCTGATTTAATAAACCTCATTTCTCTTTCCTTTTTCTTCCGAACCATTCGAGTAACTCGAACCCAGCCATTCCTATCCAAAATAAATAAATTTTGTGGATACTTGGCAAAAGCTTGATCTTTTCTATTTAAAAGAACTTCTATTTGTTGAATTTCATCGTAAAGAGCTTTAAGGGATATCAGATTGAGATCCCCATTTAGCTTAGCCACCACAACTTCTCTTCCAAAAAAAGTATAGGGACCTAAAGTATCTAAGTTATGGACATGAAAATCTCCGGATTCATTGGCCTCTCTGATTTCTTTTGGATAAATTTTGTTTAGCCAATATTTTTTGACGATGTAAGAAACGCCATAATGATTAAGGCCCTGTAAAGAAAAGGCCATATTAGCATTTTCCTGAACTTCCCAATCCAACTTCTCTAAATATTGGTCAATTCTTTCCACTGCCTCTTCAGCAAATTTTGTGGCTTCTCTAATTCTCCTTCTTTGCTCTCGGTATAAAATATAGGCCTTGGCAGTTTCAACCAGGCCTTCCAAAATTAAAACTTCCTCAACAATGTCTTGAATCTGTTCAACGTGAGGAATTTCATCCTTTTTGAACCTGCGATTTAAAATTTGGACAACCTTATCAGAAAGTTTCTTTGCTCTCTTTCCATCGCCCTGGCCAGTAGCAGTGAGGGCTTTAAAAATGGCGTCAGAAATTCTGGTCTGGTCGAAATCAACGATTGTCCCGTCTCTTTTTTGAACTTTGGTGATTTTGTTTTCCATACCCCGTAGGAGAATTTCGAATGGAAAATTTCTCCGAAATTTTCATTTTATACCCCGAAGGGGATTTCGAAATTCCTCTACGGGGCATAAATTACTTTATTTTACTCCGACAAAAAAACTGGGTCAAATCCCAGTCAAGCTAGCTTAAAAATTAAAGTTATCCACAAGACTATATCAGGGGCCCAAACGAAAGTTTGGGAGGGTGGCGGGTGGGTGGCGTCCACAAGACTTTAAATAAGGTTTTAAAATCCAGTAGCAATGACGGTCACTTTTATTTCTCCCTTTTTCAGCTTTTCGTTTAAAATTGCGCCAAAAATTATTTTAGCTTCGGGACTAATTTCCTGGCAGATAACTTTGGCTACCTCATCAATTTCAGAAAGAGAAACATCACGACCACCTGAAACATTGAATAAAATCCCTTTTGCTCCCCGGCAATCAATATCAAGAAGGGGAGAATTTATTGCCTGGAGAGCAGCTGTCTCAGCTCGTTTTTCTCCTCGAGCTCTTCCTATCCCAAAAAGCGCGGTTCCTGAATTTGCCATAATGGTTTTGACGTTAGCGAAATCAACATTAACGATACCAGGAAGCGTTATCAAATCGGAAATCCCTTTAACTGCTTCCCTCAAAATATCATCACAAATCCAGAAAGCATTCAGAATGCTAGTTTTGGGGTCTAAAGTTTCTAACAATTTATCATTTGAAATAGCAATTAAACTATCAACTTTTTCTTTTAGTTTTCCAATTCCGGCTTCGGCAATTTTCCAGCGCGAAGAACCTTCAAAAGAAAAAGGTTTGGTAACTATAGCTACAGTTAAAGCTCCTAAATTTTTAGCAATTTCAGCAACAACCGGACCGGCACCAGTGCCAGTGCCACCACCCGCCCCATAGGTAACAAAGACCATGTCGGCTCCTTTTAAAACCTCCTCAATCTCCTCTCTTTGTTCTTCGGCTGCTCGCTTCCCAATTTCAGGATTCATTCCAGTGCCCAGGCCTTGAGTTAATTTTTTCCCGATTCGTACTTTTAAATCGGCTTTAACTTTTTTTAAATCCTGAGCGTCAGCATTTATGGCAATTAACTCTACGCCCTCAATTTTACATTTTTTCATTCTCGATATCGCATTTCCTCCTGAACCCCCCATTCCAACTACTTTAATTTTTGTCATAAAATTTAGAGTCTTCTGAAATTTTTTAAAAATTTCATCTCCCTTAATTAAATCTCTAAGAGATTTAATTAAGGGATAAAGATTTTAAATATTTTTTTTATTTTATTACCAATTCCTTTTCCAAAAGTAATTTCTCTTCCCTCTTTTTCCAAATCAGCTCCTGATAAAATTAAACCACAAACAGTGGATAGGCTCGGGTCTTTTTCAAGGCCTGAAAGGGCCTGCGGTTTCCCTATCTTGCAAGGTAATTTTAATTCTTTTTTAGCCAGCTCCGTTATTTTTGGTAACTTTGACCCTCCCCCAGTTAAAACTAGGCCAACTGGTAAAAGTTTTTCTCTCGAAATTTTTTTCAATTCCTTATTAACTTCTCTAAAAATTTCTGAAACTCTAGCCTCTATGATCCCAGTCAACTGTTTATGGGAAAAAACCAAGGGTGTCTCTTCGCCAATATCCACTTTTTCCCGCTTTTTTGGGGGAGACTGATTTGGCGAAAGAGAACAAGAGCCGTACTCAATTTTTATTCTTTCGGCAATATCAATATCAGTTTTCAAACCAATGGCAATATCATTAGTAATATTACTGGAGCCCATTGGTAAAATAGCCAAATGGATTAAATCTCCTTCTTCAAACACGGCCAGGCCAGAAGTCCCTGCTCCGATATCTAAAAGGGCTACTCCCAATTCTTTTTGTCGATTATTCAGGCAGGCCCTGGCACTGGCTGTTGGCGAGGGAATTAGGTCTAAAATTTGCAACTCGGAGTTTAAAACCGCCTGGGTTAAATTCTTTAAGTAAGGAGAAAAGCCACCCAAGGCCAAAACTTCAGCCTCTAATCTTACCCCCTGAAGACCCAGGGGTTCTTTTATTCCGCTTTGGCCATCAATAATGAATTCTTTTACGATCGCATCAAAAATTTCTTTATTCGAAGGCAAAGAAAAAGTCTGGGCTGCCTGTAATACTCGACTGATATCTTCTTCCGAAATTCTTTGATCAGCTCGAGAAACCGAAATTAATCCATGGGAAGGAGTTAAAAATAAATGACTTCCTCCGACATTAACATAAACAGAATCAATTCCTGTTCCAGTTTCGGCTTTAATCTGCTCCAAGCTCCTTTCCAAAACCTCAGAAACCTCCTCAGGATTAATCACCACTCCCCTTCTAATTCCAGCCGCTGGCTCTTGGATAAGGGATACTACTTGAAGCTCTCCATCCGCGGGTTTTTTTTGAACAACTAAAACTTTTATCGTGCCCGTCCCAATATCTAAACCAGTGATAATATTAGCTTTTGACATAATCCAAGATAATAATTTTGCTTTTCTTCCATTTTTTTAGCTGCTATTTCATTTTTTTCGTGGTCTTGGCCCAAGAGATGCAAAATTCCATGGATTAAAACTTTGGCTAACTCAGTTTCGAAATTAGAATCAAATCTTTTAGCATTTTTTTTCACTTCCCGAAGGCAAATTACTATTTCGCCTAAACCATCTTTGTCACCGAAGGCAAGGACATCAGTTACTCGGTTTTTTCCCCTATACTTCTTATTTAACTCTCTTATTCTTCCCTGTCCAACTAAGGCAATTGATAAATCTTTATTTTTATTTTCGCTTTCTAAAACTTTTTCTACTACTTTCTTTAAAAACTCTTCATCAGCCGAAACCGTAGTCAAATTATTAACCTCAATCATCGAAATAAATTGAAAATTTATTGAAGATCGAAATGAGTTGAAAACTCATTGAGCTAATAATTCTTTAGCTATTTTACTCACCAAACCTCCGTCAGCCCTTCCTTTGACTTTTGGCATTAATTCTGCCATTACTTTTCCCATATCCTTAATTTCTTTTGCCCCAATTTTTTCAATTGTTTCCTTAGCTAATTTTTTAATTTCCTCTTCAGATAGCTGCTCTGGTAAATATTTTTCTAAAATTTCTTTTTCTTTTGTCTCTTTTTCTACTAAATCCTCCCTTTCCCCTTTTTCAAATAATTCGATAGATTCTTTTCTTTTTTTAATTTCAGAAGAAATTACCTCAATTACTTCTTCATTCACTAATTGACTTTCTTTTTCTAAATCTTTTTCTTTAAACTCTGGCTTTTGTTTACTCAATTTATATCTCTTTTCTTTTTCTTTATTGAAAATAGCAGATAGGAGCAATCTTAAAACCGAGGACTTTAACTCCTCTCTATTTTTGACCGCTTCCTGTAATTCATTTTGAATTTTTCCTTTTAAATTCATCTTTTCCCCTTTTTCCCCTTTTTAATTTCTCCCAATTTCTTCGCTCTTTCATATTCTTTTTTTAATTCTTCTCTTCTCAAAGCAGCTTTTTTCCTCATATCTCTCGATTTTTCTCTTTGCCGGAATCTAATTTTTCTTGCCCGCATTAAAATTCCGCTTCGTTGAACACTTTTATTAAAGCGGTAAACTAAAGACTGGATTGATTCTCTTTCTTGTTTTTTTATTTCGAGTGCCATAGGTATATTTTAAGGCATTCCGGGGATATTTCTTTCTTTTTCGCTTGGGTGGTGGGTGGGTGGCGTCCACCCAGCTAATAAATGTAAATGCAGGTGGTCAATTAGTTGTCCTCCTCCCCTACCAACATTAAGCACTAATTTGTAGCCCTTTTTAGCTACCTCTTTTTCTCTAGCTATCTTTTGGCTAAGTAAAAACAATTCTCCCATTAATTCTTTATCCCGAAGTTCTAAATGATTTATTGAGGGAATATGTTTTTTAGGAACGATGAGAAGGTGAATCGGAGCTTTAGGATGAATGTCTTTAAAAACCAAAAATTTCTCATCCTCATAAATAATCTCAGCTGGTACTTCTCCCTTAGCAATTTTGCAAAAAAGACAATTCATCGACTTTAAATCCTTCTTTTCATCTCTCTCACTACTTTTTCTATTTTTATTGTTTCTTGCTTACCCGATGCCATATCCCTAACAATAATTGTTCCTTCTAAGGCCTCCTGTTGACCCAAAATTAAAGTATGTTTTACTCCAAGTTTATCTGCTCTAGCTAATTGAGCCTTTAAAGAATCTCGGCCAAAAGATTCAGCAATTTGAATTTTAGCTTTTCGAAAATCTTCCAACAACCTTAAACTTTTTCTTTTGCCCAGATTGCCAAGTTGGGCTAAGAAAATTTCGGGTTCTCGCTCTTTTTTGAGTCGGAGCTGTCTAGTTTTCATCAGGTTTATTATTCTTTCAATTCCTCCCGCCCCGCCACAACCTGGCGTATCTTTACCTCCTAAAAGTTTAGTTAAAGCATCGTACCTTCCTCCCCCGGCTAAAGCTCCCAAAGCCCTTCCTTCTGGAGATTCTTCATAAATTTCAAAAACTGTCTTAGTATAATAATCCAACCCCCTGACTAAATAAGGATTTAGATGATAGGGCAATCCAATTTCGTCTAAAAATTCCAGGACTTCTTTAAAATGGGAGTGACAACTCTCGCAAAGATGGTCAATCATCTGAGGAGCCTGGCTAATTATTCTCTGACACTTTTCTTCTTTGCAGTCCAAAATTCTTAAAGGGTTTTCTCTTAACCTGCGCCGACAATCAGCGCATAAAGCCATTTCTCTTGACCTAAAATAACTCACCAAAAGCTTTTTATAATAAGGTCGACATTGGTTGTCTCCGATACTATTTATCTCAATAATCAATTTTTTTAACCGAATCTCTCTTAAAATATTGTAAAAAATCTGGATGACTTGGGTATCAATCACCGGACTCTCCTCTCCAAGAACTTCAAAGCCAAATTGCCAGAATTGACGAAAACGGCCAGCCTGAGGATGTTCATAACGGAAACAGGGGCCAAAATACCAAAGTTTTACTGGTTGAGGCAAATTGAACATTCCGTGTTCAATATAGGCTCTAACTATCGAGGCAGTAAATTCTGGCCGCAAGGTTAGATAGTCCCCGCCTTTGGTTCTAAGAGTGAACATCTGCTTTCCAACGATGTCAGTCGAAAACCCTATTCCTCTTGAAAAAAGTTCGGTTTCTTCTAAAATCGGAGTTTCAATCTTTTGAAATTGATAAAAATTGGCGATGTCTTCGCAAACCTCGTAAATCTTTTGGAAATATTTCTGTTCTTCAAGTAGAATATCATGCATCCCAGTCGGTGATTGAAACTTAAGTTTTTTACTCATAGACAGGTGCTTCGAATTTAGCTAAGGCAACGAAGGGCCAGGCTCTAAAAAGTACTCGACCAATAATGTCCTCTCTAGGAAGGGGTCCCCACCGTCTCGAATCGGAAGAAGAAATTCGATTATCTCCTAAAACAAAGTATTCATCTCCAGTCAAAGTTACTCGGATATCCCCGGGAGTCAGAGTAAATAACGGAAGATAGCCTGTTTCATTTAAAATTTGAGTTCCATTTTCATTAAAAATTATTACCTTGCCATCTTCAATCGTTATCGTTTCTCCGGGAAGCCCGATAATTCTTTTGATATAACGCTGGGAAGGATTTTGAGGATATTTAAAAACTAACACCTCTCCTCTCAAAGGTTCTCGAAATCGATAAGAAATTTCATCGATAATTAAATAGTCACCATTTTCAAAGTTTGGCTCCATCGATTGACCTTTAACAAAAAATGGTTGGAAAATAAAATAGCGAATAGGAACAACTATCAGTAGGGCAATAATGACAATTTTTATGATTTCCCAAATAAAAGCAAAAAAAGACTTCATATACCAAGCCCGTTTCAACGGGCGAAGGTGGAGATAAAGCTTTAGCTTCATCGACCACCAAGCTTTTATTTATAAAAGCGCGGGTGAAGAAGAGATTTATCTCTTCGACTTCTCTAATTATACTATTTTTACTTTAAGAATCAAGTGCTAAAATAAATTAATGATTTTGATTATCGGTCTCGGTAATCCCGGGGAAAAATATCAACTTACCCGCCATAATATCGGCAGATTAATAGTTAGTAGTTGGCAGCTAGTAGCTTGGTTTCCTAATTTCAAATTTAATAAAAAATTTAACGCCCTCATCTCAAAAGGAATTTTTAACAAAAAGAAAATAGTTCTTGCCCTGCCCGAAACTTTCATGAATCTTTCCGGAAAATCAGTAAAATCCCTAACTACTAACTACAAACTACCAACTACCAATCTCTGGGTTATTCACGACGACATCGATCTTCCTTTAGGAAAAATTCGAATTGTTAAAAATCGCGGCTCGGCCGGCCACAAAGGAGTGGAATCAATAATTAAGGAATTAAAAACGGAAGATTTTGTCAGATTCAGAATTGGCATTTGCCCCAAGATTGGCAAGCCAAAAAATCTTGAAAAATTTGTTCTTCAAAAGCCGAGCGAGGCGAAGCCGAGCGAGGCGGGAGATGAGACGAAGTCTCAACGACCATTTAGTAAAGGTGAGGAAAAGATTGTAAAAGAAGTTATTAAAAAAGCAGTTGAGGCGATTGAATTTTCTTTAAAAACTGGTTTAGAAAAAGCAATGAGTAGATTTAATAAATAGCCTCGATAAAATGCGAAAGGCCCAGCGTCACTAATAGCATCGCTGGGCCCTAAAGGGGAGAATTATTGGAGTCTTGACTATGGCGACGCTGAAACTCTTCTCTTTCCCGTTGTTCTTTTTCGCGGCGCCGCTGGTCAAATATACCCTCAACAAGAGCTACGAAAAAACAAATAGTGAAAAGACCGAGGAGTCCGTAAAATATCGCGCAGGCCAATTCCCACCAATGCATCTTTATCACCTCCTTATTTAATTTTTTACCCTCCGGTCTACCTGCGAGCGTCATGGATTTAAAACAAGAGTTTTGATCCACAACATAAGGCTCTAAGTTTTAAGGAGGGATCACTTAGAATCCATCCCCGAGCACATAACAAAGTTATATACTCAGTTAAGCCACTCGCAGATAGACCGGAAAGCAAAATTACTTTGACAAGCTTCACTAAATAATATATTATACTAAAATAGATGGAATTGTCAAGAGTAAGTCTTGATAAGATTTTAATCTGTAGTATCGCCCCCTATTTTTTGGAAAAGGGCAATTTTTGGTTTGCCCCGTAGTAGATTTTGGACTGTTCCGCTTTTAGCGGAACAAAATAAACGAAGTTTGTCCAAAATTCACTACGGGGTTTGAGAAAAATACATTATGAATACTCTTCACAAAATATTAATAGTTAGTATTACGCCTTATTTTCTGGAGAAAAATAATGTTTGGTTTGGACAGAATATTAACAAAATTTTAGAAGCCAGAAAAACTCAATCTTTTTTCGAAGACAATACTTTATATTTAACTAAGAACCAATCTTACAATTTTTCTCAATTTTTAAGAAAATTAGATGAAATGGGTTATGAAAAAGTGCTCAGAGTTTCAGAACCTGGTGAGTTTTCCCAAAGAGGCGGAATTATCGATGTTTTTCCAATAAACTCAATTTTTGCCTTACGTTTTGAATTTTTGGGAAATAGAATTGAAAGTATTGAAAGATTACCAGTTGAAATTGAGGACGAGAAAACAGCTAAAGACATCTTAAAAAGGAAATTAAAATCCCAAAAATTATTTTCCGATTTAAAAGGTTTAAAGCCGGGGGACTATTTAGTCCATCTCGATCACGGAATTGGTATCTACAATCAACAATTAACAATTAACCCCGAAGGAAAGCCTTCGGCTTCCTACGGGGCAGGCAATCAACAATATTACCAAATCGAATACGCTCAAGGAGATAAATTATATGTTCCAGTAGGATTAGAAAGAAAGTTATCAAGATATATCGGTTTTGTTGAGCCAAGAATTTCGAGATTGGGTTCGTCACTCTGGCAAAGAGTAAAAAGAAAAGTTAAAACTGATACAGAAAAATTAGCTAAGGAACTTCTGGAAATTTATGCCAAAAGAGAGATTGCTACCCGACCTCCTTATTTACCGGAGGATGAGATTGATTTTCAATTAGCTTCTTCTTTTCAATATGAAGAAACCCCTGACCAAATCGAAACAATTGAAGATATCAAAAAAGATTTAGAAAAAGAAGAACCAATGGATAGGCTTTTGTGTGGCGACGTCGGTTTTGGAAAGACTGAAGTGGCTTTAAGAGCAATGGCAAAGGCAATAAAGTCTGGCTATCAAGCTGCAATGATCTGTCCAACGACGATTTTGGCTAACCAGCATTTTCAAAATTTTAAAGGAAGAGTAAAAAATCTACCAATCAAGATTGCTTTATTATCTCGGCTTCAATCAAAAAAAGAACAAAAAGAAATTATAGAAAATTTGAAAACGGGAAAAATAGATATTACTATTGGCACTCATCGAATTTTGTCTTCCGATGTCGAGTTTAAAAATTTAGGATTACTAATTATCGATGATGAGCAAAGATTTGGGGTAAGACAAAAAGAGAAATTGAAAAAAATTAGGGCTTCCCTCGATGTTTTATCACTTTCGGCTACCCCTATCCCCCGGACTCTCTATTTGGCCCTGTCTTCTCTTAAGGATATCAGTCTAATTCAAACTCCACCAGTCGGTAGATTACCAGTCAAAACTTTCATTTCGCCCTTTAAGGAAAAACTTATTAAAGAAGCAATTGAAAAAGAAATTGCGCGCAGCGGCCAGGTATATTATTTACACAATCGAGTAGAGACAATAGAAGTTGCCAGAAAATTTTTAGAAAATTTGATTTCCGAGGCTAAATTCGGTATTGCCCACGGAAGATTAAAAGAAAAGGAATTGGTCAAAGTAATGGAAGATTTCCAAAATAAAAAAATTGATGTTTTAATTGCCACAACAATTATTGAAAATGGCTTGGATTTGCCAAATGTCAATACCTTGATTGTTGCTGATTCAACTCGACTTGGTTTAGCTGAGGCATATCAAATTCGTGGTAGAATTGGTCGTTCTCATATTCAGGCCTTTGCCTATTTCTTTTATGGCAGTCACCTTTCAGAAAAAGCTAAAATGAGATTGGATGCTCTCAAAGAAGCTGAAGAATTAGGTTCGGGATACAAAATTGCCTTGAAAGATTTAGAAATCCGCGGCGCCGGAAATATTTTAGGCAAAGAACAATCAGGAAATATAAATCGAGTGGGGCTAAATCTATATTGTCAGATGTTATCAGAGGCAATAGAAAAATTGAAGGCGAGATGTTAAAGTTAGAAAATATGGAAGATTACAACCCACCCACCACATCCCCCCACTCGCTTCGCGAGTGGGCCCCCATCAAAACTATTAATATCCAGAATAAAAATTATCCGAAGCTTTTGAAAGAGATTAAAGATCTGCCGAAAACTCTTTATTACAGAGGGGAAATAAAATTTGATGAAAATTGCTTTGCGGTGGTTGGGACGAGAAGATTTTCGCCTTACGGAAAACAGGTGGCTTTGGAAATGGCTGGAGATTTGGCTGAGGCCGGTTTAACAATTGTTTCGGGATTAGCACCAGGAATTGATACTTTTGCTCACCAGGCTGCAGTCGAACGAGGAAAAAGAACAATTGCTATTTTGGGCACCGGACTTGATGAAAAATCAATTTATCCAAAAGAAAATCTAAATTTAGCTCGGAAAATTATTGAAACCGGCGGCTGTTTAATTTCAGAATATCCACCTGGAACCCCCGGCTCTCAATTTTCTTTTCCTCAAAGAAATAGAATCATCTCCGGATTATCTTTAGGAGTTTTAGTTGTTGAGGCAAAAGAAAAATCAGGAGCTTTAATTACTGCTCGCCATGCTTTTGAGCAAAATCGGAAGGTCTTTGCTGTTCCCGGTCCAATTCATTCCTCAAACTCAAAAGGATGCCATTATTTAATTAAAAAAGGAGCAAAGTTAGTGGAAAGTGCTAATAACATATTAACAGAACTCAACCTTCCTTTACCAACACCGGGTGTTGGTTATTCAGTCACCGGCAAAACGCCAGAGGAAAATTTAATTTTAGAATTTTTAAAAGAAGAGGCCTTGGACATTGATAAAATCATCGAAAAAACAAAACTGTCAGCAGCACAAGTCGCCAGCACTCTTGCCATTTTGGAAATAAAAGGTAAAGTAAGAAACTTAGGAGGAAACATCTATGCAATTAGTCGTCGTTGAGTCACCGACGAAATCTAGGACAATTTCTCGGTTTTTAGGCCCAAATTATCAGGTTCTATCCTCTTATGGTCATGTTAGAGATTTGCCAGAGGATGAATTTGGTGTTGAGGTTGAAAAAGATTTTAACCCAAAATATATTATTATTCCAAAAGCCAAAAAAATCGTTCAGTTTTTAAAAAAAGAGGCAGAAAAAGCTGAGCTTGTAATTTTAAGCATGGATCCCGATCGCGAAGGAGAAGCGATTGCTTATCATCTAACTTATCTTTTAAATTTGAATGGTCAAAAACCTTATCAGAGAATTGTCTTTCACGAAATTACAAAATCAGCAATTGAAGAGGCCTTAAAAAATCCAAGAAAAATTGACCTAAATTTGGTTGATGCCCAGCAGGCGAGAAGAATTTTAGATAGAATCGTTGGCTATGAATTATCGCCTTTTTTATGGAAAAAGGTTGCTAGAGGCCTCTCAGCTGGCAGAGTCCAATCAGTCGCTGTTCGCTTAGTTGTTGAACGCGAAAGGGAAATTCAAAATTTTATCCCTCAAGAATATTGGCAGATTTCCGCTCAATTAAAGAAAATGGCCAAGAACAGTTCTCTGCCATTTGAAGCAATCCTAGTTAAAAAAGATGAGAGAACTATTCCAAAATTAGGAATTAAAACCAAGAAGGAAACTGATAAAATTGTGAAGGATTTAAAGGGAACAGAATACAAGGTTATAAATATTGAGAAAAAAGAAGTAAAAAGGAATCCCCTACCACCCTTTACAACTTCAACTTTACAACAAGAAGTTTGGCAGAGATTTAGATGGCCTGCAAAATCTACGATGCAAGTGGCCCAGCAACTTTATGAGAGAGGTTTTATCACTTATCATCGAACCGATTCTCTGAATTTGAGCGATTTATCGCTTTTCGCGGCCAAAAAATTTATTATTGAAAATTACGGTAAAGAGTATTGGGCTGGATTTTTAAAAAGATATAAAGCCAGGGGCAGAGTTCAAGAAGCTCACGAAGCAATAAGACCAACTTATCCCAGCAGAACACCTGAATCAGTAAAATTGGACGAGAACAGTTCTCGACTTTATGATTTAATCTGGCGGAGATTTATCGCTTGTCAGATGAGCCAAGCTATATTCGATTCCACAACCGTAGATATTGCGGCTAAGAATCCTGCCCCGTACCGAGCCGAAGGCTCTGGTGCGGGGTATACTTTTCGAGCCACTGGACAAATTTTAAAATTTGATGGATTTTTAAAAGTTTATCCTCTAAAATATGAGGAAACAGAATTGCCGCCCTTAGAAATAAATGAAATTTTAGAATTGATAAAACTCATTCCTTCCCAGCATTTTACCCAGCCGCCGCCAAGATATAACGAAGCTTCTTTAATTAAAGCACTTGAAGAAAATGGAATTGGTCGGCCTTCAACTTATGCTCCGATTTTATCTACTATTCAGGAAAGAAACTATATTGAGAAAGATGAGCAAAGAAGATTTCAACCAACCGAAATTGGAATGGTAGTTAATGACCTTTTAGTTAATCATTTCCCAGAGATTGTCGATACTAGTTTTACAGCCAGAATGGAAGAAGATTTAGATAAAATTGCTGGGGGCGAAAAAAAATGGGTTCCGATAATCAAAGAATTTTACGAACCCTTTGAAGAAAATTTACAGAAAAAATATCAAGAAGTTTCTAAAAAGGACATCACCGAAAAACCAACTGAAAAAATTTGTCCAAAATGCGGAGCTCCTCTTTTAATTCGCTTAGGAAAATATGGAAGATTTTATGCCTGCTCTAAATTTCCGAAATGTAAGTATACTGAATCCTTAGAAAAAAATACTTTAGGAATAAAATGCCCGAAATGTAAAAAGGGTAAAATTACTGAAAAAAGAACTAGAAGAGGAAAAATCTTTTATGGTTGCGACCAATTCCCAAAATGCGATTTTGCTTTATGGGATAAACCAACGGGAGAATTCTGCCCAAAATGCGACTCACTTTTAGTAGAAACAAAACGTAAACAGATAAAATGTTCAAGTAAAGAGTGTGATTTTAAAGTTGAAAAATAAGTAAAAATTTGCTAATTTTAAATGAGAATTTGCCGCGGTGCTGGAATTGGTTTACAGGTGCGACTCAAAATCGCATGAGGGAAACCTCGTGTGGGTTCGACTCCCACCCGCGGCACTATTTAAAAATGTTTAAATCCTTAGATAAAATTAAAAAAATAAATCCCCTGAAAGAGATTAAGGAAACGAAAAGGGAATTTACTGAAAAAACCATCACTTTAATTTTGGGCGGGTTTGGATTGGTGGCGGCTTTAGCTTGGAACGAAGCAATCAAAAGTCTATTTGAAACCCTTTTTGAAAAAAGCAACGAATTAATTGGGAAATTTATCTATGCGATAATAGTCACGGCCATTGTGGTTTTTGTTTCTATACGGTTGAAAAAAATTTCTGAAAAGAAAGAATAAATTATTAAAAGAACAAATAAAAAATAAATAAAAACTGGCTGGAAAGCCAGTTTTTACATTCTGCAAAAAAACGGTTCTTGTTATCTACTTGTTAAGTTTTACTAAATTCTCAAGCAGGCAGGCGACGGTCATCGGGCCAACGCCGCCGGGAACCGGGGTAATGTAGCTTACTTTTTTGGAAACTGATTTGAAATCAACATCGCCGACCAATCTTCCTTTTTTCATACTTGTCCCAGCATCAATCACTATTACTCCCTTTTTTACCAGATCGCCTTTGATTAAATTTGGCCAGCCTACTCCTGAAACCAAAATATCTGCTTTTTTAGTAAAAAACGGGGTATCTCTAGTAAATTCATTCAAAACAGAAACAGTAGCTTTTTCTTTTAAGAGCTGAATGGCTAATGGAAAGCCGACCAATCTTCCTGCTCCGACAATTACAACATCTTTGCCTCTTAATTCAATCTTGTAATTTTTTAAAAGATACAAAATTCCCTGGACAGTTGGTGGTAAAACTTTTAGAGTTCCTTGGTAAAACTTTCCTAAACTCTCTTCTGACAAAACATCAATATCTTTTTCTTCTGGAATTAGGTTTAAGATTTCTTCGGCAATAAATTTTTTTGGCAAAGGCAATTGAATGATAACTCCGGAATTAGCTGGGTTTTTGACAATTTTTTTAATTTCTTTTTTTAATTCAAAATTACTGATTTTTGCTGGGAGTTTAAAAAGCTTAAAATCAAAGCCAATTTTTTGACAGGCCTTTTTCTTTTGATTAATGAAAATCTGGGAAATGGGATTTTCACCAACTTGAACCACTGCTAATCTTAATTTCAACTTAGATTTCTTTGTCTCTTCTTTAAGCTTGACCAAAATTTTCTCAGAAAGTTTTTTCCCATCAAGAAGTTTCATAGTATAGGAAATTTTTGGCAGAGTTTTTTAACTTGCTTTTTTATTTTTGGAACAGATTTTGGGTTTGAAATTACTTCATTTATCCAGAAAGCGATTTTTTCCATTTCTTTTTCTTTCATTCCTCGAGTAGTGATTGCAGGAGTTCCTAATCTAAGTCCAGAAGGATTAAAAGGTGGTCTTGGATCGTAAGGAATGGTATTTTTATTAGTTACTATCCCGGCTTTTTCGAGTAAAATTTGAGTCTCTTTACCGGTTATATTTTTATTGGTTAAATCAACCAGAACCAAATGATTATCTGTCCCGCCAGAAATTAAATTAAAACCATATTTCTTGAGTTCGTCACCAAGTATTTTAGCATTTTTAACAATTTGAGAAGCGTATCTTTTAAATTTTGGATTCATTGCTTCTTTTAAAGCCACTCCAATCGCACAAATGGTATGCCCATGGGGACCGCCCTGAAGACCGGGAAAAACTTTTTTAAAAATTTTGTCTTCCAATTCTTTTTTACATATAATAATCGCTCCTCTCGGACCTCTTAAAGTTTTATGAGTAGTAGTCATTACTACATCGGCCCAAGGAAAAGGATTAGGGTGAACACCGCCGATAATTAAGCCGGTAATGTGAGAAATATCAGCGAGGAGGTAAGCTTTTACTTTCTTAGAAATTTCGCCAAACTTCTTAAAATCGATTTTTCTTGGATAAGCAGTGAAGCCACAAATAATTAATTTTGGTTTTTCTTTTTTGGCTATTTTTTCAATTTCTTTGTAATCTAACAACCCATCTTTATTTAGAAAATAATTAACGACTTTAAAATCTTGGCCAGAAAGAGAAGGCCTTGCCCCGTGAGTTAAGTGCCCTCCGTGGGAGAGAGGCAAACTCATAATTTTTTCACCTGGTTTCAAAAGTGCTCTTAAAACAGCGTAATTGGCCGGAGAGCCAGAATAAGGCTGAACATTGACTGCCCATTTTTTGGAGCCTAAACCAAAAATTTTTCTTACTCTTTCTTCAACCAAGGTTTCCAATTTATCAATAAATTCCTGGCCGGCATAATATCTTTTATAAGGTCTTCCTTCGGCATATTTTACCACAAAAATCGAACTCAAAGCTTCTCTGACTGCTTTTGAGGGATAATTTTCTGAAGCAATTAAATTTAGCGTTTCTGCCTGACGCCTTTCTTCTTTTTTAATGAGTTTTGCAATTTGTGAATCGGTTTTTTCTACAAACATATCTATATTTTAAGATTAGCATCAACTTTTATTTTTTGCCAATTTTTTGTTGCTTCTTTCTGATGAAAATAGGAGGTGGCCACCACCATTGCGGCATTATCGGTGCAGTATTTAGTATCTGGTATATAGTATTCAGTATTTGGTATTTCCTTTTGGATTTTTTCTTTAAATTGTTTTCTGAGTTCATCGTTGGCGGCGACGCCGCCACCCAAAATTATTGATTTTACTCTGTAATTTTTCGCCGCTCGCAAAGTTTTATGAATTAATACATCGATAATGGCTTGCTGAGCCTCGTGACAAAATTCTCTCTTTTGTTTAATTGTTAACTGTTTACTGTTAACTGTTAACTGTCTTACTGAATATAATACTGCTGTCTTTAATCCCGAAAAACTAAAATCATAATCTTTAGTATACATCATCGGCCGAGGCAACTTAATTTCGGATTTCGGATTTCGGATTTCGGATTTCCATTGCGCGGCAATCCGAGCAATAGCAGGCCCTCCTGGATATCCAAGTCCTAAAATTCTCGCCACTTTATCAAAACACTCTCCAGCCGCATCATCTCTCGTTTCGCCAATTAATTTATATTGCCCAATATTTCGCGTTAAAATCAATTGGGTATGCCCACCACTAACTACTAAACAAATTGTGGGAAAAATTATTTTTGATTTTGAGCGAATTGGCGATAGCCAGTTGGCGAGGATGTGGGCTTCGATGTGATTTACCGGGATAATTGGTAAATTCAATTTTCGAGCCAAATCCTTAGCGAAATTCACTCCCTGCCACAAACAAGGTTCCAACCCCGGGCCAGTTGTAACGCCAATTAAATCAAGCTGCTTGCCCTGAGCCTGTCGAAGGGCTTTTTTAAAAACAACTGATAAATTTTTTTGATGTTCTCTCTTTGCCAGAGAGGGATAAACGCCTCCATATTTTGCGTGGAGCTTTACCTGCGATGAAACAATATTCGAGAGAATTTCGAATTTCACCACACCACGGGAGGCATCATACTCTCCTCCCTCCCGCCTTCGGCGGGCCCCTTCTTTTCGAATTCCGGATTTTATCACACTGATGCAGGTGTCATCACAGGATGTGTCAATACCTAAAATTATCATATTCCCTACGAATTACGAATAAATACGAATATTTATTTCCTTAAAATTTTAGTTGGTGAGGTTGTTAAATCTAAAACAATTGAAGGCCGAGATTTTTTTAAATTCCCGGCATCGATGACCAAATCTGGCTGATATTTCTGATTTTTAAATTGTTTTAAAACTTCTTTAATTTTTGTCGAAGGAGGAAGATTAGAAATGTTGGCCGAGGTTCCGGTTAGCGGAGAATTAATAATCATTAATAATTGATTAATAAATTTATATTGGGGGGTTCGAAGGCCAATTGTTTTCTTGTTTACTCCGTATAATTTAATTTTGTCCCTTCTCTTTAAAACTGCTGTTACTTTCCCCGGCCAAGATAATTTCAGAAATTTCTCTTGATTTGCATTAAGCAGGGCCAATTTTTTAGCCATTTTAACATCTTTAACAAAAATAGGGACGGGCTTTCCCTTCGGTCTCTTTTTAATCTTAAAAAGTTTTTCAACTGCTTTTTCATTTGTGGCATCGCAAATTAATCCATAAACTGTATCGGTTGGGCAAATTATAACTTCGCCTTTTTTGATTAACCGTATCGCCGTTTTAATAACTTCTTTTAAATTTTTCTTATTTGCTTTCAAGATTATCATTTTAAGGATTTCAAAATTTTATCTAATTCTTTTAAGTTTTTTATTGAAAAATCAATTTGGGAATTATCGGGTTCCTGATAATACTTGCCTTCGCCTCGGTTAATTCTAACTGTGATAATCTGGGAGAAAGAGGTTTTGGTTTTTGAAAGCGCTTGGGGATTATCTTCTACAAAAATTATTTTTTCGGGTACCCGCCCCCTGGGCGGGTGGGCAAAAACCTTTCTAAACAGTTTTGATTTTTCGATATCCCGAGTAATAAGTATTTTCCTAAAATATCTTCTAACTTCGGAGGCTTCAATTTTTTTTCTTTGAAACTTTTCCTCCCCGTAAGAAAGCAAAATAAAGTCGGCTTCCTTAGACCGCTTTTTTAAAAAGCCAAGTACATCATTATAGAGGAATTTCGGTGCCGCCTTTAAAATTTTCTCAAAAGATTTTTTAAGTTTTCCTATTTTAATTTCTGGTCTGGTTTTATGGATTAATTTAAATTGCTTTTCTGGTTTATAATCTCTCCCTACCCCTTTAGATTTCTCAAAAGTTTCTTGAAATAAATTTTCCTCAACCCCCAATTTTAAAAATGCCTCTTTCAAGGCAAAATAAAGCTTTTTCGCTGAAAACAAAGTATGGTCAAAATCAAAAATTAGTTTCATCTTCGACGTTTTCGAAAATAATTGAACCGGGGCCAATCTGACAATTTGAGCCAATTAAAACACCGGGCATAAATGAGCAGTGAATTCCGGTTTTTGTGTTTTCGCCCATAATACAGCCTAAGGAATCCAGTCCAGTTTTTACTTTTTCATTTTTAACTTTTACTTTTATTTCTCCCCTATCAATCCGAACATTGGCGGTTATATTTCCTGCTCCCAACCTACAACCTTTGCCAAAAATTGAGTCGCCAAAATAACCAGAATGGCAATGAACATCTTCTTGAAGTATTGAGCGAGTGACTTCGGCAAAAGCCCCAATTAAAACATTGTCTTCCAAATTTGTATACTCTCTAATTAAAGAATTATTTCCAATGATGCAATTATCTCCAATATAACAAGGTCCTTTAATTACCGCTCCCTCATAAATTTTGGTATTTTCGCCAACAAAAACATTTCCCTCGATTACCACATTTTTTGAAACCTTAGCTGATTTGTCAATTCCCGATTTTAAATATTTCCCCATTAGGTCCTTTGTTATTTCAAATAAATGCCAGGGATATTTATACGAAGTTGGTTCTTTCTCAACCATTACTACTTCGGCTCCCTTTTCCTTTATATAAAGGTCGAGTGCTTCTTCAAAAGCATATTGATGCTCGGGAACTCTTTTGTAATATTCAAAAAATCTCTGGGGCAACAAATAAAATCCTATTACTTTTATATCTGAAGGAGGGGCCCCGCCTTCGGCGGGGAGGGCGGTGGGCGGGTTGTAGTCTTTGCCTTTCTCTGGTTTCTCAATCAAACCCCTTATTTTATTTCCCTCAAATTTTAAAATTCCGTAAAGCCAGGGTTGATCGGTTTTAATTCCTAAAAAAATAAGCCCTGATCCACTTTCTTTAAATTTTTCCATCAGTGGCCCAACATAATCCCCGACATTAACTTTATGGGCATGCAAAACAAAAAAAGGGCCGGAAATTAAATTTTCTGCCGTCAAAACGGCGTTTCCCATCCCCTTTGGTTCTGGCTGAATAATATATTTAATATCAATTCCTAAATCATAATTTCCTAGTTCCTCCTCAACATCTTTTTTGGGACCCTGAACAATAATAATCTCTTTGACCCCTGCTTTTTTAAAACTCTCAATCGTATACCAAATCAAAGGCCGGCCCATTATTTTCAAAAGTGATTTGTGCCTTTGATTCAACGGCCAAAAACGAGATGATTCGCCAGCTGCTAAAATTATGGCTTGCCC
>Ga0210006_1000366_pt1 | contig 36988 bp, 28 predicted proteins | sample CryGey02umfilter_2_FD_185452 | JGI IMG/M metagenome (GOLD analysis project Ga0210006, IMG submission 185452) | Groundwater microbial communities from aquifer in Utah, USA - Crystal Geyser 4/10/14 0.2 um filter (SPAdes) (version 3) | ecosystem: Environmental > Aquatic > Deep subsurface >... | reverse complement strand
ACCTGACTTTCCTATTTTAGAAAAGAGGTGAGACATGAAGTGGATTTTTTGGCATGTGTAAAAGGAATTGAATTTTTTCTGGGGTGTACATAGAATGGCGAGGATGTCATATATTCGAACATATCGGCGAAAAAATTCCACGTATGTGCAAGTGGTGTTCAAGAATGGACGCAAAATCTCAAAGATTGTTCATCTCGGAACTGCGCATAATCAGATTGAGCTTAATTTGTTGTTGGATAAGGCAAAACAGGCTCAACTTATTCCGGATCAACAAACTCTTTTCTCCGATCCGGTAACAAAACCTGAGCTTTTTCTTGAAAGCACCACGTCCAAATTGCTATATAATCTCATTCTGAAGACATATCACGCACTTGGTTTTGAAGGACTTCAGGATGAAATATTTAAACAACTTGTGATAGCAAGGATCGTTGAACCGGTATCCAAATTGGATAGTATTCGCGTGCTTAAAGAGCTTGGAATTGATGATGTTTCAAAAAATAAAATTGAACGAACGATGACAAGCATCAAAGAAAAAGATTATCGTAAATTAATTTCCGCATTATGCCGACAAAACAGAAAGATAAATGAATACAGTATTCTTCTGTACGATGTCACAACACTGTATTTTGAGACAATGCTCGAAGACGGAAAACGGATTCCGGGACTCTCAAAAGAGCGTAGACTTGAGCCACAAATAGTTATCGGCCTGCTTGTCGATCAAACAGGATTTCCATTGTCACTACAAATGTTTGCGGGGAATACGGCTGAAACAAAAACGATGATTCCTGTCCTTAAAGAATTCAAACAGGAATATGGAGTGAATAATTTGACGATTGTCGCTGATGCCGCGATGTTGAATCAGGCAAATGTCAGGGAAATCATAGAAAATGGTTTTAACTACATCATAGGATCCAGACAGCAAAAGATGCCGTTTGCGATTGAAGAATACCTGAAAACGCATGAAAACCCTGTTGATTTGGATATTACGGAAAGTGTTTTAGACCGGCAAAGAGCCATCTATCAGTACAGTGCAAAGAGAGCGAAACTGGATTTGAAAAACATCGAAAAACAAGTTAAAAAGGCTGAAAACGTAATTGCGGGAATGGGGAGGTTGAAAAAGAACAAATTTGTGAAACTTGCATTGCATGGGAAAAAACTTAACCAGGCGTTGGTCGACAAAGCAAAATCGTTGGCCGGATTCAAGGGATACATCACAAATCTGGATTTACAGGCGCAGGAAATCATCAATCATTATCACAGTTTGTGGCATGTGGAAGCAAGTTTTCGGATGAGTAAATCCGATTTAAAAGCCAGACCTATTTTTCATCACAAAGAAGAAAGTATCGAAGCTCATTTGACCATAGTTATGGCAAGTATGGCTGTTGCTAAAGCCATGGAGGAAAAGAGCGGAATGGCTATCAAGAGAATCGTGAAAGTACTTAAACCTTTGAGAACAGGCGTACTTATCAGCAAAAACACAAATACACGAATGGAGATTGAACCTCAAATCCCAACAGAATCTACAAGATTAATCAGTGATTTATCTCGGGGGTACTAAAATAGGAAAGTCAGGAGGATAGGGTCTCTCAAAAACAAGTAGCACCAGTCGATCTTGATCAGTTTCTTGAACCTATGCCGGAAACGGGTGTGCCTGTAGAGGAACTTATCGATGATTTTAATAGAAGAATTTTACCACTTTGTACAAATTTTGGGAGTCCACAATTTATGGGATTTCCGGATGCTGGTAATTCCGTGGCGGCACTTGCCGGTAGTGTGGCGATGAATTTTGCAAATCAAAATTTAATTAATCAAAGTTTTTGTTCGCCTGTCGGTACACTTACGGAAATAGCAGTGATTCAGTGGCTTAGAGAAACAGTTGGATATGATGTTAAAGGTAAAGTTAATGATGTTTGGGATGTAGGAGGAATAATAATGCCAGGGGGGACGGGAAGTAATACTGTCGGGATGATGCTTGCTAGAGAAAAAAAACTTCCAGGCACCATGCAAAATGGAGTTAGTGATCTGGATAAATGCCATATAGTAATCCCTAAGGGAATAGGTCATTATAGTGTTAAAAGTGCGCAAATGTGGTTGGGGTGTGGGAATAGATTGATAGAAGTTGAGACAGATAACTATAGATATGATCTTGGTGCCCTTGAAAAAGTGATGAAAGAAAGGCATAAGGATATAATGGGTGTTGTTGCTTATGGTGGCGATAGTAGGACTATGACTGTGGATAACTTTAAAGCTATTCATGAAATAGTTAGAACTGAAGATGACAACATATGGTTACATGCAGATGCTTGTCATGGATTTAGTTTAGGATTCAGTCCTAGGTTGCGTCATAAAATCGAAGGAATGGAGTTGTTTGATAGTATATCTACAGATCCTCATAAAGTAATGGCTACACCATATGTGGTTAGTGCCTTGTTGGTCAAAGATCCTGCCGTGATGAAAACTATAACAAGTTTATCTGATTTAATCATGCAGGGAAAATTTGATTTTGGTCAGATAACTCCGTTTTTGGGTAGTAGATCTTGGAATTCACTTAAGTTGTGGTTAATGATGAGAAATGCAGGTAAAGATGGTTTGGCGGAATTAATTGACCATAGACATGATAGGGCTTGTTATTTGGCTGAGAGAGTTAAAGGTGACAAAGATTTTCTGCTTATAAATGATGTTGAAATTAACTCCGTGGCTTTTATGTATATGGGGGATATGGATAGAACTGATATAGAAAAAATAAATAAAGTGAATAAAGAATTACATGAATTGTTGTTGAGAGAGGGAATCTTTCACCTTCATCAATTTAGCATTCCTGATGCCGGTAAATTAGCTAAAGGAGAAATTATTTATCCTCACAGGTTCATGACGGGAAATTTGAGATTAACAACTGATAAAATTGATGAGATGCTTGAATATGTAAGGCAGAAAGGTAAGCAAATAGAAAATGGAACAATTTAAAGATAATTCATTGAATGATTTGAGTGGTTTTGCAAAAAGTCATTTTGGTGATAGACCTTTTTTTGGATGCATTTATGGCTCACATGCAATTCTACAGGCTAAAGATACTTCTGATATTGATGTTTTTTTTGCAACTCAATCTTTGTGTCCAGAAGATATAAGTGCCGCAAAGTCATTTATTATGGGATATCATCATGCAAGAGGTTTACCGCTTGACGAAGAGGTACCATATGAAAATAAACTGGTTGTAGATTTTGATGATGTAAATAAAGCAGTTAATTTGGGGGGATTTAATCTTGGAAAAGATGGAAGAATAACCGTACCACCAGTGATAAAGGAAAAAAAATTCCTTGAATCGGCAGGAATAAGACATAGATTAATATTTAATGCTTTGACTACTCCACATGTTTCTTTTGGTAGTGCTTTGGAATCTTTGCAGTTTTTTAAAGATCAAGCTGAAATTAATTTGATAAGATTGGCAATTGATCTCGTTGCGCAAGGCGTAGAAAGAAATGTCGAAAATTTATTAGGTGTTTTACTTGCAGGTCCAAATGGAGAGGATGGTGAGATGTTTTTGGGGTATAAAAAAAATAGTTTTGTTGTTGAACATCTTAGGAATCTTTTGAAATCTCAATTGCAAAGTCAATCTGTTGAATTAACAAATAGCCATGGAAAATAAGGTTATTGATTATGCTTCAAATTTTAGTTCTGTCGGTTGTCCTGAAGGCACCGTAGAGGTATTGGAAAGATCTGTGAGCCTACTTTTGACCTATCCTGATTATACGAATGCGATACTTAAGGATTTAGCTGAAAGATTTTTTGGGGTGCCACAGGAGGCAGTCACATTTGGGGCTGGTGTCACGGATATTTTATATAATCTTCCCTTTGTTCTCCAAGAGGGGAAAGTTTTAATTCCTACTCCTACTTTTTGGCAGTATGAAGAGGCTAATAGACGAAATCCAAACAATAGCGTTGAGTTCCATCAGTTGGATAAAGCTGAAAATTTCAAAGTAGATTTGGGGAAATTTGCTGAAAAAGTTGGGCAGGCAAAAGTTGTGTATCTTTGCAATCCAAACAATCCAACTTCTCAATTATATGGTCTCAATGAGATACAAAATCTTGCTGAACAAAATCCTGAAGTTCAGTTTGTTGTAGATGAAACTTACCTGTTTTTTTTGAAAGATTATGAAGCTCAAAGTGTATTGAAATACGCAGCTGGTAGTAATAATGTCCATGTTGTCCTATCGTTTTCGAAATTCTTTGTTGTCCCTGGCATGAGAATAGGAATGTTGGTTTCTTCTCCTGAAAATATTGCCAAATATGAAAAATTCAGAACGCCATATGTTATGTCGCCACTTGCTCCGGTTGTGCTTAAACATGTTCTTGGGAATCAAAACTATATAGATGATTCCAGAGACGTTTATGCTTCACAAATTTCGACTGTAACAGGTTTGGCGCGAGAAATTTTACCAGAGGATGATTATAAGATAATTCCTCCACAAGGGCCATTTGTTATGATTGAGCATGTTGCAGGGATTACTGCCGGCCGAATTACCTCTGAGTTAGGAAAGCAAGGATTAAGAATTAGGGATTGTTCAGAAATGAAAGGTGCTGATATAGGTTCGATAAGGGCTTCAATAAAAGGGAAACAAGACATGAGACTTTTATTCACAGCGTTAAGAGATGTGTGATAAAATAATGATAGTTTTAAAAATAAAATATGCAAATAGGATATGGTATTGTGCTGGAGGGGGAGATCTTTAACTTTATGAGAGATATGGAGTTAAAACTTTTTCAGCAATACGGTTTTGAAAAAGGTATGGAACAGCCGCCTCATATAACTATCAAGCCACCATTTGAAGTTGAGGAAATAGATTCTTATATGGATTATTTAGAGGAGTTTTGTTCGAAAATTGATTCTTTTGATGTAGAGCTAGAAGGGTTTAACTCTTTTTCGAATAAAGTTATTTATTTAGATGTCATGAAAAATGATATGCTTCATAAATTGAATCAAATAATAATGTCAGATTTAAAGCTGGAATCAGATGAAATGATTTTCCATGCTACTCTTGGCTATGGAGATTTAAGTGAGGAAAAGTTTAAAGATGCTTTTGAATATTTAAAGGTAAATTTTAAACCGAAATTTAAATTCCGAGTCAGTAAAATTGGAATATTTTTGAATTTACCGAATGATGCTGGGTGGATTATTGTTAAAGAGTGTTCTTTATAGCTTTACGGCTTTGTAAATAAAGCAACCTGGTTTTATGATGTAAGTACCATCCGGTTGTTTGAATTGTTCTGAGTATGCCTTAATTCCGTCAATAATGTCTCCGATATCATGGGAATCATTAAATTGAGATTCGAGATGAAAATTAAGAAAAATATCTAAAAGTTCTTCAAATGAAGAATATTCTTGTCCATCCATTTCTATATGGTCAACTTCGTATTTAATTATACCTTCTTGGCTGAGTGCCTCTAAGACTTCATCAAAAATTAATTTTGAAGGAGTTTGTACTCCCTCATCTTTAAAAATAGGAAAAAGTTTAGCCCATTGTCTAAACAAAATGGTTTGTTCTTCTGATTTTGAATCGACATGAATAATGAAAAATCCTGATCCTGGTTTCATCATTTCAACTATCATTCTGCGGATCGCAGCTTTTACACGTAATTTTCCTTCTTCCATGTCGGCACTAGTTAAAATTTGGTGAACAGAATGGGAGAAACTCCATAAACTGTAAATCAGATCATATTGTTGGTCTGATGCTTCAAGATGAGTTGTTGTATCTGATTGAATATATCTTACATTATTTAAAGAAGCGTATCTTCTTCTAGTTCTCTCTAACATTTTAGGACTTAGATCCAATAGATACATCTCTTGAGATTCAGCTGTGTCCATAAAAGCCTGTGTCGATCTTCCATGGCCACATCCTAATTCCAATACCTTGTTGAATTTGCTTTTGTTGCCTTCGATCGCTGGAGAAACTTCATTTACGAATTCAGCAAATAATTCTAAATCTTCGACAGATCTCGTACTGTAAGGTTTTAGTAAACGATCATAATCATATGGTGCAACATAATCTGAATGGTCTTCTATTCTGGTATCCAACATGGGGTATGTCTTCAGTATGTCTTCAGTATGTCTTCAGTATGTCTTCTGGTGAAGTAGGCATATCAAATATATTATTAACATAAGGGGACATAGTAACTTAATTTTACTGAATGTAAATCTATTTTTCTGAAAGATCAGCTTCATAATAATTTTTGGCTGTATACGATTACATAGTTATAAAGAATATGCATTTCATCCTGTAAAGACGTATAAACATTCTTTTTGTTAAGACAAATAGACATAGTGGAAACAGAAATTCTCGATAAACGACTAAGAACCTGTGTTCTGACCTTAGGCGTAACTTTATGCGCATGTAAAGCGCCATGATGGGATTTAACATCCTTTTTCATCCATAAAAATATAAGACATAATGCGCTACGTTTAAAAAAACATCTAGGACGTTAGCAAACCGACATTAAATTTTCTTGAAATTTTTATAAACTTGGATTTGAACACGCAATTTATCCTGAAGATTTGGAGTTGCGTCGAGGGGGGTATGTTATAATATATGTAGTTTAATTTCATTAACAACAAAAATAAAAATGAATAAACAAACAAAAATTTTACTATCTATTCTCGGAGTAGTGGTCGTGGGAGCTTTGGTTTTTGCTTCGACGAATTCAGAAATGTTTCAGGGAAAAACGAGGAATAGGGGTGACATGCCTCCTGTTGACGTCAATAGCCCTTTTATTAACTCTAATATAACTAAGGCTGACTTCTATAGATTAATAGCCGTAGAATTGAGAAACTATAATGGCAATAACAACATCGACCCACTTTCTAATTATAAAAATTGTTTTCTGGACACCAAAGGTATCCCTGATGAAGGTTATATATGTTACATGGCCAGTAAAGGCTATGTCCCCAACTACACTCCTGCTATTGGTAAATTTAATCCTTCTTTCTCAATTAATAGGGCTGAAGCTATGCAAATATTTTGGAATGCTTATCATGAAATAAAAGATCCTGTTGTGATACAATCCAATTCAAAACTTGCATATAAGGATATTTCTGCGAATAAATATTATATTTATATCCAGGAATCAGCTTCTGTTGGGATAATCACTAGCCCAACACCATTTAACAATGACTCTTTTTTCCCGGATATTCCTTTAACAAATGGCAGAGCGCAAGAAATGATCAAGAATCTTATGAATGTTGTGAAATAATATTTTTTAACGATAATAAATTCGTTTGAATAGAAAGTTAAAAGGGCTTATAGTTTAAGCCCTTTTTTATATTCATATGGATTTTAATTTAGAGCAACAAAAAGCGATAGATCACACAAAAGGACCACTTTTGATAATTGCGGGAGCCGGAACAGGGAAAACTCGTGTGATAACTTCCAGTATTTTGCATTTGATAAATTCGGGGATTTATAAAGCAAGTGAGATTTTGGCACTGACTTTTACTGAGAAGGCGACAACCGAAATGATCGAGCGTATAGACCAAGAAATGCCTTTTGGTTATGAGGAAATTTGCGTGAAAACTTTCCATTCTTTCTCCGAACAGATTTTGCGCGAGTCGGGACTTGAGATAGGAGTTGATACTTCATATAAGATCATTTCCAGAGAGGAACAATGGTTTTTCTTCAAAAAAAATCTATACAATTTTGAATTGGAATATTACAGGCCGCTTGGAAATCCGAATAAATTTATTTCAGATTTGCTTACACACTTCAGCAAATTGAAAGATGAGTTAATAACTCCGGAAAAATATATTGAATGGGCGGAGAAACTTGAAGTGAAAAATCCTGAAGAAGAGGAGATACGAGTGAAAAATCTTGAGGTCGCAAATGCTTACAAAAAATATCAGGAACTTTTGATTCAAAATAATTATTTGGATTTTGGAGATCTTACGATGTACGCTATAAGGCTTTTTGAAACGAGAAAAAGTGTTTTGGTCGAGTACCGAAATCGTTTCAAATATCTTTTTGTTGATGAATTCCAGGATACGAATTACGCCCAGTTTAAGCTCGTTCGCATGCTCTGCGAGGAACATAAAAATATCACCGTTGTCGGAGATGATGATCAGAGTATTTATAAATGGCGAGGTGCGAGCTTGAGTAATATTTTGCAATTTGAGAAATTTTTCCCCGAGACGGAGAAAATTGTTTTGATTGAAAATTATAGAAGTTCGCAAAATATTCTCGATAGCGCTTACGCTCTTATACAAAACAATAATCCGGACAGGCTTGAGGTAAAATCAAACATAACGAAGAGATTACATTCAAATACTGGCGATAAGTCCCTGCGGCACAGAAAAAGTGATAAAGTTGATGCAGGGGAGTCTGTTGTTCAGCATGTTCTCGATAATAGTTCGGGGCGCGTGGATGAAAAAGTTCACGTACATCATTTTCAATATTATTTAAACGAAGCGGAATTTGTAGCGGAGAAAATAAATTCTTTGAGTAAAGAAGAAGGACTCCCCTATTCTTCTTTCGCGATTTTGGTTCGCACGAACAGACTGACGAATCCTTTTATTGATGCGCTAAAGTCCGCGGGAATCCCTTATCACGTAAACGATCCGAAAGGACTTTTACATCTGCCTGAGATAAAAAATTTAGTCGCGGTCATAAAATTTCTTTCAAATCCTTATGATGACGTTTCGCTTTTGAGAATTTTGAAATGTGACGTTTTTGGTGTACCGATGAGCGAAATTTTATCCATCATAAACAGTCCTGTAAAAAAACATTTAGTAATGGCTTTGAAAAAACTTGCGAGTGAAGACAACGAAGTTTTGCCCGGAATGGAAAGTAATTTCAAAAAAATATACGAACTTTTTGCGCATCTAATCGAGTTTTCAAAGAAAAACAGTGTCGGACTTACGATCAATGAATTTCTGATGAAATCCGGACATCTCGAATATTTGTTGCAAAATGAAAAATTCGAAGAGGTCTACAATATCAATGAATTCGCAAAAAACGTTTCTGCCTTTGAAAAAGATAATCAAAATAATTCCGTGGCGGATTTTTGCTCGTACATTGAACTTTTGGAGGAATCGGATTATCCGATGACGTATAGGGAGGATCAAGTTTCGCGTGAAGCTGTGCAGATTTTGACAACTCACGGAAGTAAAGGACTTGAGTTTGATTATGTGTTTCTTGGAAGTATGGTGAATACGAGATTTCCCGGAACAAATCGCAGAGATACTTTCACGGTTCCGGAGGAACTTACCACGGAGATTTATAGCGATGGAGACGTGCATATGCAGGAAGAACGCAGACTTATGTACGTTGCCATGACTCGTGCCAGGAAGGGTCTTCACATTACGTACAGCGATAAATACGAGGGGAATAAGCTTTGGAAAAGGTCTGTTTTCGTGGATGAGATTTTGGGGTGCGAGAGTGGTCGCCCTGAATCCAAGAGATCTTTGAAAAAGGATACGAATCAAAAAGTGGAATCTCCTACACGTAGTCATGGATCGCTTAGCGTTGAGCAGATTGAGTATCAGCCTACTGTTGATCCGATTGAAAATTTGAAAAAATTAAATAAAAAAGCTACGAAGATTTTTGACTTACCGAAGTTTAATAAAAAAAGAATCAGTTATTCTCAATTGGATTCATTTGGAGTTTGCCCACTTAAATATAATTATTCTTATCTTTTGAAAATTCCAACTCCAACTTCACATGTGACAAATTTTGGTAGCAGTGTGCATGAAACTTTGAATGAATTTTATCAGAAACTTATAAAAGAGCGCGATTTGCCGTTTTCTGTGATGGAAGAATTATATTTGAAAAATTGGAACTCCGAAGGATACGACAGCGTTGCGCATGAAGCCTCCAAGAAGAAAAAGGGCTTGGAAATGCTGAAGAGATATTATGATGCAAACTGCAATCCTTGGGCCATCCCTGAATTTCTCGAGAGATCTTTTAATCTAAAAATCGGTGAATATATGTTGAGTGGTCGTATCGATAGAATTGATCGTCTTCCCGATGGCACTTACGAGGTTATCGATTACAAAACCGGTTCGATACACAGCGATTTGAATATAAAAAAACATCTTCAATTGTCTATTTATGCGATGGTTTGCAGGGATTTATTCAAGATCAATGTTTCCAAGCTTTCACTTTATTTCTTGGATGCAAATAAAAAAATTTCCGCAGAAAGAAGTGATAATCAAATTAATAATTTGCCTGAAGAAATAAAAGCGAAAATCGAAGAGATGAAGGCTTCGAATTTTGAGCCTACGCCAAATGAAAAACTATGTAGCTTCTGCGATTACCGAATGATTTGTCCGGCGGTTTAGTGTGCGGGTAAGAGGGAATGAATGCCTTTTTCAGCTTATGTTTCATTTGTTAAAAATCCATCTTCTTCTTTAAAAACACAATGCGCTGAAAAAAGGCATTCATTCCCATTCCCGCATCTAAATCAGCCTAAAAATAAATGCAATGCGTTCTCAAAGACATTTTTATTCATTCTTTCCTGTCATCACTTCCCGCTAAATCCGCCTAGAGACTATAATTAACAATAACCTCGTTGTTGTTTTCATTGGATTCTTTGATTGTGTTGTCTGTGTCGATTTTTATTACGACTGTGCCTTTTTTGCCGTAGTTGTAGATAGTTCGCGGAATCGGATATGTGAACGAGAATGAGTCTCCTTTTGCCATTTCGGTGTAAGAATCAGAGTTTGTGAAAACTTCCGTGTCATTTACGTAAAGAGTGTATTTGAAGGGAATTTTGCCCAACAGTCCTCCTTCTCCGGCATTTTCTATTGTTACATTGGCTTTGATATCTTCTTGTTCGCTTGCAGGCGGCATTACTTCAAGTTTTACCCTTAAGTCCGGCAAAACTTCCACCGTTGTTTCTGTTGTGGAGGTTTGATTATTGAAAATTTGTCCTTTGAATAATGCTGAATTATCTGTTGAGAATAAGTATACTCCTCCGATCACGGCTCCTCCCAGTAGGACTGACATCAAGGCTTTTGTTCTTACTTCCATAGAAAAAGGTTTTTAAAAAGTTATCTATATTAAATTTAATCCGTAACCTGAGGTTTGTCTATAAGAAATGCTTCGATTTTTCCGCCCTCGACTCCGTCTGTTATTTTATATATATCTTTGTCTATTTTTTTGAATTCTTTATGCGCACTGTTGTACATATTTACTGTTGTTCCAAGGCTGTTTCCCATTTTCTGAACAAAGGTTTCGTAGCTATTTAAGTGTCGCCCCAAGTCTTCTATGTTTTTCTTGATTTCCCCCATTGATTCCTGCATTTTGACGTTTTTCATTCCTTCAAGAACTGTCTGTAAATAAGCAAAAAATGATATCGGCGAAACTATTATTACTTTTTTCTTGAATGCGTATTCGATAAGATCATTTGCGTTTACATCAAGCGTTCCAACTTTGTAGATTAAGAGATTGTAGTAAATTCCTTCAGCCGGAATAAACATAAATGCGAAATCCATCGTGTTTTCTTTTGGACGGATATACTTTGCGGTTTCATCAATTCTATTTTTTACATCCATTTTGAATTCTTTTTCAAGTTGCCCTCGCTTGGTTTCGTCTTTTTCTTCCATTATTTTGTTATATTTTTCGAGCGAAAATTTTGCATCGATTGGGATAACTTTGTCTTGCATAAAAACCGCCGCGTCGACTATTTCTCCGTTTGAAAATTTGTATTGGATCTTATATTGGTTTGGCTGGAAGACTTGTGACAGCAAACTTTCCAAAAAATATTCCCCTAAAATTCCTCTTTGTTTTGGATTTTTTAAAATATTTTCCAAACTTTGCATTTGTTCAGAAAATCCTAAAACTTGTTTATTTGTTTCGTCCAATTTTGTAAGGCGTTCCGTGACGCTTTTTATCAAAACTGCGCTTTCTGAAAATTGTTTTTGTAGAGTTGTAGATGAATGTTCCAGTCCCCTAGCGATTCTTTCATTTATTTTGTCGAGGCGATCCTCTGTTTCCTTCCTTGTTTGACTGCCTACATCGCGGATTTCTTTACGCAAAGAATCTATGTACTGTAAGAGCATAGCGTCGTCGTTATTTTCCTTTGGTACTGCGATTTTTGTATACGCAAGAAAACCCAAAACTCCTAATATGCTTAAGCCCGTAATGAGAATTGCAACTTCCATGTTTTTAGTATAAACTACCCACGATTTTTACAGTTTACCAAACTTATGTCAACAAAACTAAGCGATCTCGCGGAAAAATTGGGCATTACATTAAAGGAACTTAGAGAAAAATTGGTTGAATTTGGTTCAGGCGTTTCCCCTAAGGCTAGGGTGATTGATGATGATATTGCGGAAATAGTAATAGACGAACTTAAGAAAAATAATGATGTTGCGGAATGTGAAAAAGATGTAAAAGTCCCTGTGGAAGATATTTCGCCAGAAAATGAAGATTTGCTTGAGGTAAATAAAGCGCCGCGCGACGTTGCGGAGCTTTATGATGAAATTATTGCGGAAGAACGGGAAAGAGAGATTGTGAAAAGCCAAAGAAAGAAAATGGCCGGCAAGGATACCAGTAAAAAATCATGGTCAGATAAGCCTGCGCAACCCATTGTGGCTAAAGATTTTGTCGAAATTTCAGATTTTATTACCGTAAAAGAATTTGCCGAAAAGACCGGGATAAAAATTGCTAAGATTATCGGAGAATTGATGAAAAATGGGATACGCGCAAACATAAACCAAGAAATTGATTTTGAAACGGCACAAATTATTGCTGATGATAGTGGTGTCAAATTAAAGAGAATAAGGACTGCCGCAAGTGCTGAAGAGCTTATGGCCGGTAATATTTCCAATCTTCTTAAAGAGGATGATGCGAGTGTTCTTAAAACGCGTCCTCCTGTTGTTTGTGTCATGGGACATGTTGATCACGGAAAAACTAAATTGCTTGATGCCATCAGGTCAACTGATGTTGTCGCTGGCGAGTCAGGAGGAATCACTCAGCATATTGGAGCTTACCAAGTTGTGAAAAAAGGAAAACTTATTACTTTTCTTGATACTCCGGGACATGAAGCCTTTACGGCGATGAGAGCTCGCGGAGCTAAAGTTACTGATATTGCGGTACTTGTCGTTGCGGCGGATGAGGGCGTGAAGCCACAAACAATTGAAGCTATAAATCATGCGAAAGAGGCCGGCGTGCCTATTATTGTTGCGATGAATAAGATGGATAAACCAAATGTTAATCCTGACAGAGTAAAAGGTGAACTTGCAGAACATGGACTTCAACCTGAGGACTGGGGCGGAGATACCGTAATTGTTCCGGTTTCAGCTTTGGCAAAGCAAGGGATTGATGAGTTGCTTGATATGGTTTTGTTAACTGCCGATATATTAGATTTGAAGGCAAACTATGATCGTGAAGCGGTCGGTACCGTGGTGGAAGCGCATTTGGACCACAGTCTCGGTCCTGTCGCGACAGTTCTTGTAAACACAGGAACGCTTCGACTTATGGATAATGTTGTGGTTGGGAATGCTCATGGAAGAATAAAATTGATGCGTGATTATAATGGAAAACCTATAAGATTGGCCAATCCTTCGACTCCTGTTCGAATTGCGGGACTTTCATCAACGCCTGTGAGCGGAGATATTTTGCAAGTTGTGAAAGATGAGAAAATGGCTAAACAAAAAGCCGAGGAAATCGGAATGATTACAAAAAAACTAGATGAAGAGAAAGGATCTGCTATAGGGCAAATTATTTCCAGGATTAAGTCGGATAAAATTTTGAAAATTGTGCTTAAGGCCGACACAAAAGGTTCTCTTGAAGCTATTAAACAATCTTTGGCGAAGATAAAAAATGACGATGTTGCTATTAAAATTATTCACAGTGGAGTTGGTACTATCACAGAGTCTGATATAACTATGGCTTCCGCTAGTAAGGGCATAGTTATTGGCTTCCATGCGGGGTATGATTCCCCTTATGTCGAAAAAACTGCGGAAAGGGAAGGAGTCGAGGTGAGAAAATATACAATTATTTATAATTTGCTTGAAGAAGTTACTAAGCTTTTGAGCGGACTTCTTGATCCTGAGATTGTTGAGATTATTATTGGAAGGGCTGAGGTGAAGATGATCTTTCTTACAAAGAAAAAAGAAATGGTTATCGGATGTAGAGTTACTAGCGGAAAGCTTGAGAATAAGGCAAAATTACGCGTTATTCGCGGAGTTACAAAAGAAGATACTGATAATATTGTCGGAATGGGAACTCTTGAATCTTTGCGTAAAGTTGACGAAGTTGTACGTGAAATCGGAGCCGGAAATGAGTGTGGAATAAAGTTTGTCGGAGATATAGCTCTTGAAGCTGGAGATATCCTTGAAGCTTTCAAGCAAGAAAAGAAAATACGAACAGTTTAAATTTGAGCAATGAAAAAAGCTGAACAAATAAAACTCAAAACTCATAAAGACGAAAGGGGCAACCTTACGGTTATTGAATTTAAAGATTATTTTGATTGGGAGGCTAAACGTGTTTATTATCTTACTGATGTCACTTTGCCTAGGGGCGGACATGCCGTGAAACACGAGAAAAAATTATACGTTTGCCAAAAAGGGACGGTGAAAGCGAGACTTCATGATGGTGTTAAATGGATCGAGTTTTCTTTGGAAGGACCGGACGATGCGATTTTGATGAACGAAATGTGTTTCAGAGATTTTTATGATTTTTCGCCGGATGCTGTACTTATGGCTATTTCTTCAGTAAATTATGTTCCTGAAGATTACATCTATGATTTGGATGAATTTATAAAATACGTAAGAAATCATGAAAAATAATACATTACTGCGTCAACTTCGTCGTCCCCTTCTCGCTGTACAAGTTAGTATGGCTTTGTCGGGAAATCCTTGTTGCCTTGTACTGCATTATTTTTTATGATTTCCTTAAAATATAATTTATGAAAATATTAATTACAGGAGGAGCAGGTTTTATCGGAAGTAATTTCGTACATTACCGATTTGAAAATTACCCTGAGGATGAAATTTATGTTTTGGATAAACTGACTTATGCCGGAAATTTGGATAATTTAAGCGACGTTTTAGAAAGTCCTCGTGTTCATTTTGTGCAAGGAGATATCGTCGATAAATCTTTTATTGATGCGCTTTTTGAGAAAGAAAAATTTGATATTGTTGTGAATTTTGCGGCAGAAACTCATGTCGATAGAAGTATCACCGGTCCGAGCATTTTCGTTCTTACAAATATTGTTGGAACGCATAATGTACTTGATGCTGCGAGATTAAATGGGGTGAAAAGATTTCACCAAGTTTCAACTGATGAGGTTTACGGAGATCTTGGAACTGATACAACAGATTTGTTTACCGAACACACTCCTATCGCTCCAAATTGTCCTTATGCGGCTTCAAAAGCCTCTGCGGATTTGCTTGTGAGGAGTTATTTTGAAACTTATCAAATGCCGGTGACTATCAGTAGATGCAGTAATAATTATGGACCTTATCAATTCCCGGAAAAGTTAGTCCCCTATTTCTTCAGGCTGATTGCGGAAAACAAACCTGTGCCGGTTTACGGAGATGGAAAAAATGTGAGAGATTGGCTTTATGTTATCGATCACTGCCGTGCGATTGATATGATTTTGGCTAAAGGACGAGTTGGCGAGGTTTACAATGTCGGCGGAAATAATGAAAAAACAAATCTTGAAATTACGAGATTTTTACTTCAATTTTTGGGCAAAGACGAAAGTCTTATCACTTATGTAAATGATAGACTCGCTCATGATCGTCGCTATGCGATTGATTCTACAAAACTACAAAACGAGCTTGGCTGGTCACCATCCGTGAACTTCGCGGAAGGAATCGCGAAGACTTTTGAATGGTATAAAGCGCATGAAGAGTGGGCTGAGAAATTGATGGATAAACTTGAAGAAAGAAAGCATGGTGTCGTGAGCAAAACGCCTCTGAAAGCGACGAGGTAGAGTGTTTGTGGTTTAAGACTTGCCTAAATCATCTAGAATTGAGGTTCTTGTTGCTCTTCTTATAATTCTCTTCTGAAAAGTTTGACCACCGGATGTTGGATTCGAGGCTTGATTCTACAAAAAGTTGACGCCGTAAATGTGTCGTGTTTCTGCGATTTAGGTCTGATTTCAAATAAAGGTAGTCGAACATGGCTTTTGCTTTGGTTGCCATGTGGTAAGTGTTACCGTGAAATATGTGTTTCTTGAAGCCTAAGTAAAGGGATTGTTTAATATTTGAATAACTATATCCCGAGAAATTATTGAAGATGCGTGTCGGCTTTTTTGTTATTAATGTGACCGGTTCTGATGCTGAGGGAAATGCGGTAGTTCGCGACAACAGATTGTGTTTTCCCAACACGTATTCAAGACTTATATATGAGGGTTGATAGATTTGCGAGGCCAGATACTCACTAAGGTTTTCCTTATCCGGCTCGTGAATGTAGCAGGTGCCCGTCATATAGAGTCCTTTTTTGAGTTGCAAGAGTTTTTCCTGCTTGATTGCTCTTTGAATGCGACTATCGAGCGCGCTTGCGGAGATTTGTGTGTTCGAAGAAGTGGATGTGCCTGATGTAGTAGATGTGTTCGGTATGCCGGAAAAACTCAAACGAAGATTTTTCTTCGTAAAGCAGATTTGTGAATTGGTGTTTGTTGAGTGTGTCATTTGTTGTGAAAAAAACTAAATTATGCTAATTAAACAGGAGTTCCGTGGATTGGTGGATTATCGCACATGTTGTCTTTTATTTTGGAATTAGTGCAAAATATGCATCAATTCTAAAATAAAAGACAATTCCGGGAAAGAGGATTATAAGTTTTAAGAGAGATTTTTCAACTTCAATTTCCAAATTTTTCCGCTTAGTGTTATATTTTGCCTAAGCGTTTCTAGGTTTTTGATGCGCTGTACTGTGAAAAATCTAAAATTTATAAAATGAAATACAGCAAACTTTTCGGAAAAACGAGGCATACTCCTCCATGTGATGCGGATAGCGTGAATGCGAAACTGCTTACGCAAGCGGGGTTTATTGAGAAATTGGCCGCGGGAATTTATAACTTTTTGCCGTTAGGACAAAGAGTTCTTACGAAAGTCTGTAATATCATTCGTGAAGAAATGAACGCTGTAGAAGGCCAAGAAATCCTGATGCCGGCTCTTCACCCTGTCGATATTTGGGATACGACTGGGCGTAGAAAAAGTATGGATGAAATTTTATATAAAACTCGTGCGAGCGGAGATAAAGAATTCGTTTTTGGGCCTAGCCATGAGGAAGTTGTTACTCCCCTAGCCTCAAAATATATTCAATCTTACAAAGATTTACCACTTTATGTTTACCAAATTCAGACGAAATTCCGAGATGAACCACGCGCAAAATCAGGACTTCTTCGGGGACGAGAATTTGGGATGAAAGATCTTTATAGTTTCCATACTGACGAAGCGGATTTGGATAGATATTACGAAATAATGAAAGGGGCATATTTAAATATTTTCAATAGATGTGGGCTTACTGCCTACGTTATCGAGGCTTCAGGCGGAGCGTTTTCAGATAAATTTTCACATGAATTTTCTATAGAAACTCCTGCAGGTGAAGACACGATTATTCTTTGTAAAAAATGTGAAATTGCACAAAATATCGAAGTCGCGAAAGATCACAAAGACGGATTTATTTATGGAAAAACGCTAGAAGACTTGAAAAAAGGAATTCCATGTCCGAAATGTAAAGAAGCACTTTCAGAAATAAAAGCTGTTGAAGCCGGAAATATTTTCAAACTTGGAACAAAATTTTCGGAAGCTTTTGGTTTGAATTTTGCGAATAATGAGGGAAAATTGAATCATGTTGTTATGGGATGTTATGGAATCGGAACTACTCGTTTGGTCGGAACTATCGTAGAAGCAAAACACGACGAAAAAGGCATTATCTGGCCAAAAAGTGTTGCTCCTTATTTAGTACATTTGATCTCTTTAGGAAACGATGAAGATGTTTTGAAAGAGGCGGAAGATTTGTATAAGACACTTTTGAAGGAAGGAATCGAAGTTTTATTTGATGATCGAGACGCTGGTGCTGGAGTAAAATTAAAAGATTCAGATTTGATTGGGCTACCTCTAAGAATTGTCATAAGCAAGCGAACACTTGAGTCAAAAGGTGTTGAGGCGAAAGGTGTTGAATGGAAAGAGCGAACAAATTCTGAAAGCGAAATTGTAGCAATCGCAGACTTAGCAAAAAAGATTAAAGAATTTCAAAAATAAATTACATGAGAATTCTTTTGTTCGGAAAATCCGGCATGTTAGGGTCATGTCTTTATGAGAATCTTTCTGAACACGGACATACTGTTTTTGGCTTCACAAGCAGCGAATGTGATTTGATAGACACAGAAAAAATGAATGTACTTTTTGACGAACTTACTCCTGATATTGTTGTAAATTGTGCGGCATATACTGCGGTTGATGACGCAGAAAAGAATGTTCATTTGGCGATGGATATAAATGGAAATGCACTTGGTGGAATTGCAGATTTATGCAAAATTTCTAAAGCTGTTTTGATTCATTTCAGTACTGATTATGTTTTTGACGGACATAAAAAAACGTGGAAGGAATCAGACAAACCTTGTCCTATAAACGTTTACGGTGAATCAAAATTGCTTGGAGAAAAACTCATCGCAGAGAAAATGAAAAAGTTTTTTATCATCAGAACTTCTTGGCTTTTTGGCGAAAATGGCAAAAATTTTGTTGATACGATGGCGGCTTTAGGAAAAGAAAAAGAGGAAGTCAGTGTCGTGAATGATCAGTTTGGTTCACCGACTTATACGAAAGATCTTGCTGAAAAAGTTTGTGAATTTTTTGTTGTAAAAAAACCATCTTTGGAATACGGAATTTATCACATCACAAATAGCGGAACTACAAATTGGAGTGATTTTGCTGTGCATATTTTCAAAACACTTTTTCTTGAAACGAGAGTAAAAGAAATCAGTACGGAAACTTTTAATAGACCTGCAAAAAGACCGAAACATTCAACTTTAAAAAGTACAAAATTTAATTTTGGCATGAGACCTTGGAAAAAAGCTGTGAAAGATTATTTGAGGAAATATTTCATCATTGCTCCGTATTAGAGTTTGAGAGACATATTGAAAAAGAATTAGAAAATGATATAATTTATGTATTCGCTGTCAATCGATGTGACTTGTTACAAAAAGGTCTCTTTTTGGAGGCTTTTTGCATAATTGGTGGTGGTGATGTCGGGAATCGAACCCGTATCGGTTGATTCGCTGTCAACCAATGCAAGCCTGCCACCCCCACCCCAAAATGCTTATACGTTATATCAAGTGGACATTAAATTTTCGTTAAAAAAAGTTAAATTTTTTCTAAATTATCTTTTCATATTTTAAGATTGCTATTTTCCTCGTTTTGTTGTTTAATTTAGTAGTCTTAAATTAATCTTATGCGAGGAATCATACTAGCGGGAGGGACTGGGAGCAGGCTTTATCCGCTTACTAGAGTCACAAACAAGCATTTATTGCCGGTTTACAACAAGCCGATGATTTTTTATCCGCTTTATGCGATGAAGAGCGCTGGAATAACGAATGTGCTTATAGTCTCAGGAAAAGGCCATAGTGGCAGTTTTCTTGAACTTCTAGGTTCAGGTGCCAATGTCGGCATGAAAATCTCGTACGAGGTGCAGGAAGAGGCAGGAGGCATCGCTCAGGCTCTAAGTCTTGCTGAAAATTTTGCAAATAATGAAAAAGTCGTTGTTATTCTTGGAGATAACATTTTCGAAGATAGTCTTAAGGAAGCGGTTGATGAATTCAAGTCTACGCCAAGAGGTGCGAGAGTTTTTCTTAAAGAAGTGAAAAATCCACAAGCTTACGGAGTTGCGGATATTGATGAAAAAAACATTAAAAACATTATAGAGAAGCCAAAAAATCCACCTTCAAATCTTGCGGTTACTGGATGCTATATGTATGATCCTCAAGTTTTCGACATAATAAAAGGCCTAAAACCTTCTAATAGAAATGAACTTGAGATCACTGATGTAAATAATTTTTATATTGAACAAGGCACTTTGAAGTATTCAGTTTTGAATGGTTTTTGGGGTGATGGCGGAGAATCTTTCGACAGCCTTATGGAGGCAGGAACTCTCATACAGAATAGTCATTTAGCTCATGTTGATGAACATCTTTGCGTGAACGAAGAAGAGCATGCTCAAAGACAAGATACGGAGCCTGATAGAGAGCATAATTCTCTTAAGAATCTTTTTTCTTCGGAAGCTTTCGCAAATAAAGTGAAATAAATTCTTCGATTTTTTCAGATGAATTCTTTTTTGAAACTTTTATTTTTTTGTTATAAAGATTTTTCAGTTTTTCGAATGAAACATTTTTTATTTCTAAAAGATTTTCTTTTGACCCCATGAAATCCATCAGATTTTTTACCTTCTCCGCATAGTTTATTGCTGCCAATGGCGTATTGGTGAGTGTTGCTGCGATTATTGAGTGAAGGCGCATACATAGTGCAAAGCTTGAGTTTTTGAAAAGTTTCAAAACTTCCCGGGAAGATTGTGGTGTAATTATCGTCAAACTACCATTTTGGTTGTTTTCCGAAGTGTTCTCCCCTACTATTTCTTTTATTTCTTTGTGCGAAATTTCGTCATTATCCACTTTTCCGGTTTGAAAATTTACAAATTTCACATTCATTTTTTCTTCTTTTGTGAGCCACTCGACGAATCTTGCGATTTGGATTTTGAAATTTTGTGGCAATTTTTTCATTTGCCTTAATGCGATAATTACGTCTTTCGATGGAGCTTGATTCTCGTCAATTCCGGATAACGTCATTTGATTGTCATCCTTGTTTTCCCTACAGAAAGCCAAATCCGGCACTATCACTATTTTTTTTGTAACTCCAATTTCTTTCAAATTTTCTTTCGATTTTGCGTCACGAACACTTATTAATTCTGATTTGTTGAAAATATTTTTTACAAACTTTTGAATGAATTTATTTTTGATTTTCCCGACGCTTTGTCCGAGCATCAAAACAGGTTTTTTATTTCGATATGCGTAACTAGCTTGAAGACCCCAGATTGTGTTCGCATACTTACTTAGGGAACCGAAAAGTCCACCTCCTCCAAGAATGAAATAATCGCAATTTTTTACTTTTTCTTTCGTGTTTTTATTTCCACCAAAAATCCATTTTATCCCACTTTTAATGCCTGCCGGAAATTTTTCGTTGCCTTTTAGCACGTCGATTTCGGCGCAATCGTCAGCCTTTTTTAGCATTTCTATCATGCCTTCAAGAATCATTTCATCTCCGAGATTTTTAGCTCCGTAATTTCCTACAACAACGTACTTCATGGTTCGATTATTAGGTTCCAATTATAACTCATTCTATGGATCTCGCAAGGGCCGTACCTTCCGATCAGCGTTCTGTGTTCGCGTGTTCCGTAACCGGCGTGTTTTTCAAAACCATATGACGGGAATTTTTTTGCGTAATATTCCATCAATTTGTCGCGAAAGACTTTTGCCAGCACAGAAGCCGCGGCGATGCATTTCACTTTTGCATCACCTTTGATAATTGTTTTGTATGGAAGGTCCAAAGTTTGCTTGTCTCTGCCATCGATAAGCACCATATCGGGATTTTTCTCGAGATGATCGATGCACATTTTATTTGCGAGTCTTATTGCATTTGCGATGTTTATTTTGTCGATTGTTTTTGGGGAAACTATTGCAATTGAATAATCCAAAGCGTTCTTCATTATTATCGGGAAAAGGGCTTCTCTTTGAGCTTTCGTAAGCTGTTTGGAGTCATTTAGTCCCGGAATTTTTGCATCTTTTTTCAAAATTACCGCCGCTGAAACAACCGGTCCGGCCAAAGGGCCACGGCCCACTTCGTCAATTCCTGCGATAAAAGAAAAGCCCTTTTTGTGAAGAGTTGATTCCATTGAGATAAATCGTGTTTTCATACGGAAGAGATTGCAAATATATTCTTAAAAATCTGCTTCGTTGTTCATTTTCTATCATAACAAAATAGAACGCAATGATTTTCAAGAATATATTTGCAATCTCTTCCTAATTTAAATCTATTTTACCTCTTCTGAAGCCACTTCTGCCGAGATAACTTCGTTTTCTATCGGAGTTACTGCTTCTTCAACCGGAGCAGAACCTTCTTCTTTTGCCTTCCGTGCCTCTTCTTTGGCTTTTTGGATAGCTAATTCTTCCACAGCTTTTTCGAATTCTTTATCGCTAACAAGTGTTTCTTTAAGTCTTGCAGATTTTCCTGTTCGCTCTCTCATGTAGTACAATTTTGCTCTCCTTACTTTTGATCTCTTTTTAACTTCGATTTTCTCTACATTTGTTGAATATACCGGAATTACCTTTTCGACTCCAACTCCTTGAACAATTTTTCGTACTGTAATCGTTGCATTGACTCCAGTACCGCTTGAAACAGCTATTACAAGCCCTTCAAAGGCCTGTATACGTTCTTTGTCTCCTTCTTTGATCTTCTGGTAGACTTTTACTGTGTCCCCAGCTTTGATTTCAGGGATTTTTTTGTCTGATATACCGATATTTCTTAGTTCCTCTACTATGTTCATTATATTTGGATTAAAAGCGTAGGAAATATATAGAAGGTTTGAGTTTAAATCAATAGAATTTTAGCTGTCCCCTTCTTTAAACTTTGTTTATTGGAATTTGATTATTCTCATCATTCAGCAATTCAAGTAGGAACTTGTCGTTGCAATTTATCCTGTATTTGTAGTCATTTTCGCTCATTAATGCGAATTTTACAGGATTTTTTGTTCGAACTTCGTTGTTTAAGTATTGAGTAAGCGTGTTTTTGTCTAAATCCCCTACTATCAACATATCCACAGATTTTGTCGGCATATTTACAAATTGTCCGGAAATCACAAGAAGTTTAACATTTCCGATCTTTTCCAAGTCTCTTGCAATCGTATTTTCCGAAGAAAGAGCCTTTATTATTATGCCCTTTAATTCATCGTATAAAATAAATTCTTTGTTCACGACATAGTACTTCTTCCTGTTTTTTGTCTTTGTCTTGAGAAGTCCGGTACGTTTAAGGTTGTCCAATTCACGACGAATGGAATTAATTTGTTCATTAAGCTTCCTTGTTAACTCCCTGATAAAATATTCCTCTTCAGGATTCATCAGAAAGACGGTTAGAAGCTTAATACGCGTATTTGACGTAAAAAGCCTTTTTAACATTTTGCCCTGGTTTTATGCCCTTTTCGACTGGAGTGTATAATTTTTTTAAACAACTTGCAACATTTTTTTATTCAAATCTCTCCGGATTGTCTATTGCACGGCACAAAAAGGCGTAATAAAAGGCTCCGGTGAAGATTCCCACAACGGCTATAATCAGGATAATAATGGCCGGATTTGCATTCACTTCCGTAAAAATAAGATTGAGTTTTGTCAACGAAGAATCCATATTGAAATATGCTACTGCCGCCAAAAATGCAGTAAAAATAATCGAAATAGTGAAGTAAAGAGCTTTCATAGTCTTTTTTATAGGAGCAAAGTCATCTTAGGATTAACCCAAGACCTTGTCAAACAGCTTGCGAATTGCAAGTCGGTTTGTGATTTGCGCTTTTAGCTCTCCTTTTTCGAAATCTTCCGTTATTTTTGCAACTTCTTTTTCAGGATAAAATGATTTTACTTTTTCAAATTCCGCCTTTATTTCGTCTTCTGTCGGAGTCGCTTCTTCTTCTTTTATCAATTGTTGTAGAGCAAGTCTCATTTTTACGCGTTTCTCTGCCTCTGGAGCATATTTCTCTTTCAAATCTTCTATCTTGATTTTTGTCTTTTCCAAATATTTATCAAATTCTATGCCTTTTGAGCCCATATCGTCGGCAATATCGTGGATCATGAATTCAACTTCTTCTTCTATCAAGGAAGCCGGGATTTCAACTTTTGTTCTCTTTAAAAGCTCTTCAAGGTATTCATTTTCAACTTTTTGTTTTGCCTCATTTTCTTTTCTGTCTTTTACGTTTTTTTCAATTTCTTTTTTGAATTCTTCGCTCGGCATTTTTTTGCCTGTAATTTTTTCTATAAATTCTTCATTTATTTCAGGTTCAATTGCGCTCTCCATCCTTTTTACTTCTATCTTGAAATGCACTTTTTTGCCTTGAAAATCCTTTTTTGGATAATCTTTTGGGAATGTTAAATCAAATTCTTTTTTCTCTCCTTTTTTAAGCCCGATTAGTTCATCTTCAAATCCCGGAATAAGAGAATTTTCGCCCAAAATTACAGGATGATCCGTACTTTTTGTATTTTCTATCAATTTTCCTTCTTCGTCGAATCCTTCAAAATCGACTTCCATCCTGTCCCCTTTTTTGCCTTTCTCCTCACTATCTTTGTATGTAGTTGTATATTTTTTAAGATCTTCCATGACTTCTTCGATGTCTTTTTCTGTTACTTTCACTTCTTCTCTTTTTACTTTGATTGATTTGTGGTCTTTGATCTCAACTTCAGGCAAAACAGCGACGATTGCGATGTAAGAAAAAGGTGTTTCGCTTTTTATCTCGATTTTCGGACGAGATACGACCTGCACTTTTTCCGCGATAACTGCATCGGCGTATGACCTTTGGATAGCCATTTCCTGAGCATGAGCCATTATGTATTTTTTGTCTAAATTCGCTTCCAAAACATCTTGAGGAATATGTCCCGGGCGAAAACCCTTAACATTTACTTCTTTTGAAAGTTCCTCGCACGCTTTTTTGTAATATTTTTCTATGTCTTCTTGCGGAACTGTTATTTCAATTTGTACTTCTGATTTTGGTAGTTTTTTAATTGTGTAGCTCATTGTTGATATATTTAAATTTACGTGGACGTATTCTACATGAGCTTTTTAGTATTGTAAAACTTAAGATTTTTTGATATAATTATTTGATAAATACAAAAACTAAAATAAATGAAGAACGAAAAAAACTTTATTTTAAGCCTAAAATTCCCTTTCAGCCTTGTGAAGGAGAATAGGTTTATTATGCTTAAGATTGTGGATGACTCTGCGAAAAAGGGTGCTGATTCCGAAGCTGACAACGATGCAAGGGTCGACGAAAAAACTGATAAAGATCCTGAATCTACGGAGGACAAAAAGACCAGAGAAAATGTTGAAAAGAGTGAGAAGGTTGAGCAAGAGATGGAGGCTGTTGATAAATCTCTGATGGACAAGGAAGGAGAATTGGAAACAGCTTATGAAGACTTCAGGCAAAAGACTGAAGATTTCAAGAAAAAACCGGAGCCTGTTTCTGATGCGGATAAACAAGCTTATGCTCAAGAAAAAGCTGTCTACGATGCAAAAGTTGCAAGCCTTCGCTCAGAGATAATGGCCTTACAGAAGAAAAAAGTTGATTTGGCTCTTGAATCTAGAGCATTAGCGGCTTACAAGGACCCCCGTGTTGAAGCTTTCGTGAAAGAAAAAGATATGGAGAAACTTGAGGCGGAGCTTGAAGCAGGAAAAAAGAAATTTTTTGATGGTTTGATAGGCAGTCTTGATTCAGCAAAAATAGCGGAAAGAAGACAAGAATTCCAAATCAATGCTGATACGTGGAGCATTACTTCTGCGTCTGGACTTAATGCTTTGAAAAAAGATTGGACGAATTTAAAAATTTATGAAGATTCTCCTTTTTTCAATAATATCTTTGATCAACTTGCGAGACTTTCCGATCCTAATGAGCTTAATACGCTGAAACCCGGAGAGAAAGAGATATATTCCTCTATTGAAGAAAAGAAAAAAGTATATTTGGCTCCCGAAGCAAATGTAAGAAAAATCGGAGATAAAGCCCTTGCCTCTGCGGTAAGTTTCTTTGTAGCGATTAAAACTCTTTTAAAGACACAAGACAATTTTCAAACCGCCGCTAATGAAAGAAATCAAGGAAAAGATCAGGATAAGATTGCGGCTACAGGTATAAAATTTGTTACTGATAATGTAAGAAAATTTCAGGATGCTATAAAGCAAAAAGATTGGGGCACTGCCCTTGTCTATGTTGTTGCGGGTTATGTCGCATATAAAGGGGCAATGAAATTATGGGAAAACACTCCTGATCTTGCTAAGAAGGGTATTTATGCGGCCGGTTTCTTGTATGCAGTAAATATGTTTGCTAAGAATGCAGGATATGATGCTCTTAAAGCACTTGGAATTACTGCAAAAGAAGATGAGGTAAGAGGTACTTCACTTGCAAACTTTTATAATTTGGATAAAGTTCCGGAGGGAAAAGATCTCGACGGAAGAGTTTTACTTGATATAGGTGGTGTAAGTGTAGCGGATTTAAACGGTTTATATTTTGAACCACATGGTGGGGACATCAAAGCCATTGATCCAAATCAACTTCCAGGACATTTTCCTCAATTTAGAGGACTGTCTGCAAGTGTCCTTAGTAAAGATGGCCCTTTGACATCTAAAGAGGAGGAATATAGACGTGTTGGAAGAGAAATTTATAAAATTGCTAAAGTCGTAAGACTATCTTATGACAAATATATTAAACCAAAAAACGGACTTATTATTGAGGAAGCTTTGAGTAAAGACCCTGATTTTAAGAATGTAACGGTGATGAGTTACGCGATGATATTTAATGGTATTGCACAAAGCGGACGAGAAAGACTTTCCGGCGGAATATTGGATTCTCTCGGACTAAGTGTTGCTTCTTTCAGAATGAAGAGAAGATTTGATGCGGTATTTAAGGACAAACAAATGGATTTTGAGGCTGAGAATAAACCTATATCAGCCGGAGTGTACAGCGCTCAGGTCATGAATTTCCCTGTAGTAATAAGAGAAGATGGTGTTAATAAAAAATATGTAGTTTTCTCGCGTGATGACTATAATAGAGCGGGCGGGAATCCGGATGCGGTGACTCAAGCGTTATGTGAAATTCCTTTTGATGGAAACGCTGACGAGCAAGTTGAAAAATTAAAAGATTCTGTAATTGGCAGATTTACTAAGGTTGTTGAAGAGTTAAATAAGTCAGCTAAAGATTCTTTGGATTTGGAAAAAGTAAAATATGTTAGTGGAAAATTTGTTTCCAGATTGACTGTGAAAGCAGGCTCTATGCTTGGGAAAGAAGAGACGATGGATGTATTTTTGAAAGTTTCAAAAGACGGTTCGACCGTCGAGGTATATCGGATGACAGATGGCGAATTGATTATCAACCTTGATAGCACTGGAGACAGAAGTAAGCTTTTGGGAAATCTTGTGATGGCCGGATTATGCAGACAAGACAACATGAAACCTTTCTTCTTTTTATATAAGGCGAAGAAACTTGAATTCAAAGGGCAAAATATGGATGCCGACGGTTCATTTGACGTTCTTGCCGGAGACAGCAAAGTTCTGATTAAATTCAAACTTGATAAAGAGACTGGAAGATATGTATTTGCTGACGCAAGTGCGGAGGCGAAACTATTCGATGTTAATAATTACGGATTCTTGCGAGAACTTGCGGAGAATGCGGTCAGGGAGAATAAAGATTGGAAGAGAGAGACGGAAAGATTTAAAAATGTTTTAGAAAGTGTGCCCGAGGAATATCTTGTGAATTTGTTTAAGAATGCACCGAAATGGTGGACAGAAGCCACTTCTTATAAGTGGTTTAGAGGATTTGGGCTTGATCAAATGACAGGATCTATTCCAAAAAATTATACAAATGCGATGGTCGATGCACAGGCGGAATTTTTGATTTCGAGAAAAGTGTCCGACATCGTTAATAAAGGAGGAGGAACTCTAGCAGGAGCTTCTGCGGAAGTCTCTAACAGTGATGATATAAAGGCCGCCGCTGACAAACTTGAGAAATTGACTACAGGATTGTCGAATAATAAAGAGCAAAAAGAACGTGAGGGAAAAGCTTATGCTTCGGAAGATTTCAGAACAGATGTTTTGGATAAGGTTTCAAAACTCGCGATTAAGAGCAACACTTATGCTCTATGGTATGAGCAATTTTCGACTTATATCCACATGAAACATGGTAAGGACGGGTTGATTAGTGGACGCACGGAGCGAGCGGCAAAGATTTTGAGTGTGTACGCAGCGTATACGTATAAGATGGATTTGAAAAGCCTGGATGGATCTAGAGTAGATAGTGCTAATTACAAAAAACATGCGACTTACGCAAACTATGTCGCCGAAAGAATGTTTATGAAATTGAACGAATGGAACGGCAAATCCCCTATCGTAGGCAGCTTGCCTGAAAATATCCCCGACAGAGGACCGGATTGGGAGATTGATGAGTGGAGTGTGTTTTATAATGCTTGGACAATTAGAGCTAAAAGGAAAGATGAAAAACAATCCGACTACAATAAATATGTGGCAAGGAAAATAAAGGAAAGAAAGAAATACGAAAGTATTGGTGTGACGGTGAAAGACCCTGAAGGAAATGATGAACATGGTGAGATTTTGGCGGAACAAGAATCATTGAAGATGAGCAAAGATTATGTGACTTTTGATGCGTGGTTGGAGGATCCATCTAGTCCCCTTCCAGTTTCTATGCTTTTTAAAACCAGAGATAAACCTTTTGAATTTATCGTTAATGCAGGCAATAAAACAAAACTTGAGAAATTTAAGAGATTACTTGGTGACGGAAAAACTGTTGAGACAATGGTGTTACCTGATACTTTCAAGTTTTTTCATTCACGTATGCAGAAATCATTACGTCAATTAAGGGATGGTGGTTATGGAGAGACTACAAATAGATTTGATGAGCTTATGAATACGAATTATAATGTAAACTATTCTGTGAAAGTTGAAGATTTTGGAAAATATTCAAAAAAAATCACTGTTGAAGTTAATAAAAATAAACAAAGCGTTTTATACGAAGAAGTTGAGAAGTTAGAAGCGAAAATGGCCAGTGCTGGCAGAGCCTTAACGAAATCCGAGCAGGTTAAAATGATTAATGAAAGAATCGCTGAAATCGTTGAGGAGACTATTTTAAATGAGAATGTTATCGATCTATATTTCAAAAAGGGTACATTGACAGACAATTGCATGAATCTTTATCGTAAATTTAAACATTGGTTATTTTAATAGATATGATGCAAAATTTTTCAAAAATTAGGTTTGAGGAAAACAGATTAATCTATAATGGAGATAAACCGAAGAAGGGATGGGCTAGAGAAGCACTTGCTCCTATAGCTAAAGGTGCTGGCGAGTTACTTACTGCGGCCGCAGAATTAGTCGGGCTTGCTACTACAACAACTACTGATGCCCTTAACTTCTTGAAAGGAGGGTTTGGAGACACAAAAGAATTCATGAAAAAGATGATTGAAAAGACTAAAGATAAAATAGTAGGAACCCCTATTGATTTGCCTGAATTTGGTGAATTTAAAGACAGTGGACTTTTTCTTCTTCCAGAGAGAGAGGACGAGCAAGGACCTAATGCACCTGAAGATGTAAATGAGTTTAATGACCATGCTTCCAAATTAGCAATTTTATCTATAAGAAAACAACGACTTACTCGTTTTTATAAGTATGCCATAGATGATTTTGCAAAAATAGAGGGAAAATTAAATTCTATAAATGCAATAAAATCTAAGACTGAGGATGAAATTTTTATTGTAAGGGGGAAAATTAATAAACTAGAAGCTTTTCTTTCTAGAAATAAGTTATCAAAGGATGACCCTCGTAGAATAGAGATCGAATCTATTTTGGCTGAGCTTAAATCTCATCTACATATTTTGGAAGAATCTATCAATAAGGTTATTAAGTGGGAGATTCCTGCTCTTACAAAGGAGGTGCTTGGGAGCTATAAGCAAAGATTCCAGTTTCTACCTCCAGAGGAAGGGACTTTGATTGATTTGGAAGCGCTATATCGCTATCTCGAAATATATACCGTTGAATATGCTACCAAAATGACGCTTTATAATGATGAAATTGAGAAACATGAGTATTACATGTATAAAATTTACGATACGTTATCCCCTAGAGATGAAGCGACTGCGGATGTTAGGTTCAAAAAAATAGGAGCTAAAATGAAAGAGATTATCAACAAAGAAAAAAAGAATAGTTATGACAAGCCAGTTGCTGAGCTTGATCTTTTAAAACATTTGCAGTCAAAATCTAGAAAGACATCTCCTTCTGCAGGTAAAAATAATTTCAAGGATGTTTTTGATCTTGATTTTTAATTGATAATTATATATATGGTGGAAAAATTAGAAAATATAGAAAAAAATGGACAAAGTCCTGCTGCTGAAATAGCTGAATTTCGGGCCAAATTGGTTAAGCTTGAGACCGATGGAGTTGTTGATATCTCCAGAACTGCTGAGTCGATAGAGATCCAGACTCGTGAAATGCTAGACCAGTATCCGGGCAAATGGTCTCAAAAAGATATTTCCGATATGTATGACCTTATTAAGACGGCTGGACTTTTTTATGTAAACACTTTGCGTATACGCTATACTGATGCCATAAATTATGTAAGAAAATATTCTAAAAGACTTTATACAGAACATTTTGACTCAAAAAAGGCCACTCCGGATTTTAGGGAGAAATTGAATTACGCAAAAGATAAATTTGATTTCACCTTTAAACTTGATTTCAAATGGCTTGGAGCAGACGCCTTGGCTCATATGATCGCCGTGAGAAAAGTTGTTTTTAATTTTGGGAGAGATGCTACTGATCTTAGTTTTACAGATACTTTTCAGAATCTTACTCTATATCGATTTAATGATTACGTGAAACAAATTTTCGACAAAGCTCCTTCAAGCGCTACAAAAATAGCTTATGGAAAAGAAAAGATTATTGCGGCACTAAGTATAGCTTTTTATCTTGGCGCTTTGAAAAATAAAAATATACGAGATGAAAATAAAACTTTAGCGTTACAATATAATCAAAGTATCGTTGAGAAAATCCCTGGGCTTTTTGGGGCTAAGCGTCTTCTCGTAGCAGATACAACTGGAAAGACTTTAACTATAAAAAGATCTAAGAGGAAAGAAACTGTTGCTCCTAAAGAGGCTGAAGACACTATTTCTTTCGATGAAGGATTGGAGGATTTCCCTGACGTTGCAAGGGCTCAAATTAACAAGCTTTCTCTGCTTTCTGAGCTTGCTTCTCTTTCTATGCCTGGGAAAAACATAAATGCTGCAAAATTTTCTTTGGCTAATATTCAAAGAGCTTTACTTGGTTATTACAAGCCTAAACCTGAAGAAAAAAACACTGATGATTTAATGTCTAAGTTTTTTTCTTGGGTTAAAAACGAGAAATATGATGGAAAAACTCCTTTTGATCTCGAAAGAGCCATAAGAGAGGAGTCTATTAAAAATTATGCACTTGCAAGTCTTCTTACAGAATCGAATAAGTTTATTGGCAAATACAAAAAACGTGCTGGCAGACTTTTCTCAAAAAAGATCCCATATTTGAATTTTGTTTCAATCCTGCTTGCGAATAAGTCAGCGATGTCTATGGATTACATAAGAAAGGCTGGCTTTGCAATATCTGTCATCCAAAGAGAAGAAGGAAAGTTCCTTGATTCAAGGGCTATTATGGCTAGATTAATTCAATCTCATATTCTAGAAGCAAAAGGTAAATTAACTGAAACAGAAAAATTTGCATGCAAGCAAAAAGCTGAAATGGATACAGCTAAACATATGAGAGAATATCTGTCAGACGGAAGACAAAGAGAAACTTTCATCAAAAACTATGAAAAGGCTTTCTTTGACGAAAATAAGAGAATGCCGACACCTTTTGAGACAGAGAATGCGAGCAGAGCGAATGTCGCTTTCTTATTTAATGCTACCTTTGCGTTAAGTTATGATTCTCATCTTGTTTCCGCTTCTTTGTCTAGCAAGTTTATGGCCAAGGATGTCCTCTCAAAAATGGACCCACTTGATAAAGAAGTTTATCAAAAATTTTATGAATCCGTACAGCCTGATGGTGAAGGATTAAGTGATGAAAATTGGAAAACATATAAAAATATTGGAACTTTTATTGTCGAGTTAGGAATTATTGCTGCATCAGGAGGTATTGCCGGCTTTGCTGGAAAAGGTGCAGGACTTCTTCTTGGAGCTATATCTAAGGGGACTAAACTTGTCCAAGTTTTGAATAAATTACCTATGGCTCTTCAGCATTTAAGACATTTTACAGTATTCTCAATTGAAACTGCGACGGAGGTATATACTTTTTCTGAGACTCAAACTCTTTTGGGAAATGCCATCCTTGGACGCGATGAGAAGACTATCACAGAATTATTCTCAGAAGGGAAAACCGAAGAAGCTATGTTAAAAGTGGCATCTCAAATGCCTATGTTCGCAGCGTTCAAGTTTGGACATGCCGTTTCTAGGTATTTCAGTATGACAAAAAAAGGTCAAAATATATTTGACTATGCGCTAAAAAATCCTCAATATAAAAGTTTAGTTAATGAGGTTTTTGCTGCAGTTGGAAGCAAATCCCCTGCTCAAGCGATTTCGCGATTAAAAAATATTCTAACAAAAGGAGGACTTCCTTCTGAAATTAAATTGGTAGTTGAAGAAAGTATCGGTCATTTTGATGGAATTGCTTCTAAATACAGTGTGCTTATAAAAAGTGGCGCTTTAGATCCAGCTTCAAAAAAAGTTGCTTTATGGCTTTTGAGAGATCTTCAATTTGACGCTTTAGCAATGTTTTTTGGAGAAAAAGCTGGCAGTTTAATAGCAGAAGGAAAAGAACAACATCAAGTTGACTCAAATATTATTGATCAAGTCTGTCATGCTTATTTCAGGGCTGCTGCTTTGGGTGGAGGTCTAAGACTTGGTGGAGGCCTTGTTAGTCGCTTGACTTTATCTAAGGAAGATATATCATATATTACTTCGAATGCACCTGCAAAATTAAGACCTAGAATTGAAAGGGCACTCCGAAGTACTACTATGGCAAACGAAGGATTACAATTAGAAACACCAGTGGTTGAAAACGTAAGAGAAATAGGGACTGGAAGGCCTGTACTTGACACATTGAGAAAAACTCCTGCATGGAAGAAGACTTTGGCTGAGATAGCAGTCGCTATTTCTGCTGTACTTGATGGAGGTAAATCTGTGTCAGCGTTAGTTGAGAGAACTGCTATTGTTGAAACTTTACCTGGCAAAGAATTACCACCATTAAAAGAAGTTTCTGCTAATTCTAAAAATGTCGTACTTACTCCTGAAGGCGGAGGAAAAGTTGGAGAAGCAAGTGCCGAGGCTTCAGGAAAAATATTTTCTACGCCTCAAGAAGCTCTTTTGGCAAAAGTACGTGCTGATGGACGAGCGAAAGAAGGATTAAATCTAAAAGTATTAAATGGTCTTTCTGGGGTTTCTAATTCCTTACATGAGTTTAATCCCTTTGTAAGATTTATTCCTTATTTTGACAAGACTGGAAATCTTGTTTTCCATACCGCCATAGATTCAGATGGGCTAGCTAAAGCCGCAGAAGATCCAAAAAATAAGGCGACTCTAACTAAAATGGCCGGACAGGCTGGACTTGACGTTCATCAGGCTGGAGTTATTTCTGGACTTTTCTGGACTTATGTTATTCTTTGGGGTTTATCAAAATTACCAATAATTGGATTAGTATTTAAGCCTATTTTCTCTATGTATAGCGGTTTATTGAAAGGTGGATTATCCTTAGCGTGGAATAAAGGAAGACCGCTTGCAAAAAGAACTGGCGAATTTGTCTTCTCTGATGAAACAAAACATAAAAAACTTGAAGAGATAGCTGAATTTCCACAATTAGATCTTATTCTTGATGAACTTGGTGACTTAAAGGGGGAACTATCTCTTTTGTCTAGACAATCTCTTGTTGAGCTTTATGAAAAGTTACAGACAGAAATTTTGAAAGGTGTTAAATATACCGACCAAGCTAAGGCTAAAAATTTATTCAAAAATATCATAAAAGATCGTGCACTTGATCTTTTAACTGGAGACCTTGCGGCAAAAATTGGAGAGAAAGAGGGCAAACTTAAAGATAGTACGTATAAAGAGGCAACACCACTAAAGGCTGATATTTCGGCTTTAAAGGAAAAAATGGACAGAATAGAAGTTTTGAGATGGGTTATTGCAAAAAATATGTTGGCCAATAGAACTGATGCTGCCAGTCTTGATTTTTCAAAAATTGAAGATGTAGTTAATGCAAAACTTACTGCTGCTGGCGTTGAAGAATCCTACAAAACTCAAATATTAGATGCTATAAAGAATATGATTGCGTCTTTCAAAAAGGATAACCCTAGGATTTCAGAAGAACTCTGGTTGGCTTTGTTCGAACCTCAGTATGGAAAAAGTTTAGAAATTGCCGGGGACAGCAAGCCTATTCCTAACAGAACGGCATCTGCTAAAGAATTTGAGCTTTATACTGCAGCAAGAGAATTCCTAAAATTATATAGAAAGACCAAGCATGACTTCGATTCACATGTTGGACATACAGAGTCTTCACTTCGTAAGGTATTAAATTTACCAAATAAAATCAAGAATCCTGTCGCCAGAAGATCTGCTAATATTGTCATAAGGGCTTCACTGGTTCTTGCTCTTGCCATAGGTGTTGACAGGGCCGCGCCCTATATCGTGAGTTTTCTTGGAGCTGGAATTGCAAAGATTTTTACTCCTGATCTTTATGATGCTTATAAGGGCCTAAACGAAGCTTACGACGATGCTTTTGGTTACGAGGAAGGTGAAGAACCTGCTGAAGAACCTGCTGAAGAACCTGCTGAAGAACCTGCTGAAGAAGGTTCTTCGCCTGAGGAAGGTGAAGTTGCCCCTACTAAAAAAAGTGTTGCGCCTAAGAATGACAAAGCTCCAAAGGGTGAAACTGAGAGAGAGAGAAAAGCCAGAAAAAAAAAGACCCTTAAATTCCGCTAATAATAATCAATCATCCCATGCTCGGACTCGACACCATTAAGGAAATAGCGAAAAATCCAATGGATCTTATTAGTAAAGTTGGACCATCTTTGATGGAGGCGTGGAAAAGTGCAAGTGATGCGAAGGATAAGGGTTGGATGGATAAAATCGGAATATTTTTTAGCAAGTTTTCTGAGGAATATGCCAAACTTGGGAAAGAAGGAGAAACCATCACTGCGGAGGCGGCCGAGGCGGCAAAACAAACTACAGAACAAGCCATGGAAGGCGCGACGGAAGCTGTGAAACTCGACGAATCAAAGGTCGAAAAAGCTGATGCAGATGTATACAAAGAAGCGCTTGCAGTCGGAGTTGCATCTATGAAATCTTTAAGTCCGGAACAACAAGCTTTCGCTTCAAAAGGATTGGATAAGCTTACAAAATCTGCGAAAGAAGGTGCGACAGATAATTTAGATCTTGATGAATTCAAGGCCGTTGCCTCTACAGGACTTTCTACACTCAAGGCTTTGAAGGCGAAATATCCTGACAAGGAAAAACTTGCGGCCGCGCTTGCACAGATTTCAAAAGCGTCTGATAGCTCCGAGTATCCGATCGTAGGACTTTTGAAAACTTCTGTTTTGAAAGTGCTGAAACCCGGTATCGGTGATATCATTTCCAGCCCTGTGAAAGCCCAAGCTTTAGCTAAAGCCTTTGGGGTGGACATAAGTATTAACTTATTTCCACCTGGAATTGACCATCCTTTTAAAGAGGCATTTGCGCTTATAAAAGAACCTGAACTTACACTCGAAAACAAAACAAAAGTCGTAACAGCTTACAGAAAATATATTATTCCAAATACAAATGAAAGTGATGCCACTAAAGTCGTTGATTTCGTTCACGACATGGTCCAAAAAAAACCTGATCAATTGACGACTAATCAATTAGCGGAACTTGTTTCAATTGTTGACGCGAATGATCTTGATAGAATAGTCGGAATTTTTACAGGAAAAACGGAAGGCGTAGCAAAGGTCGCGTGACGATAGCGGCGCAAAAACATAAGCGCCTGAAGCGCCCGCCGATAAAAAGTCTGCCCGGGCAGATGCGTTCCGATACAAATTGCACAAAAAGAAAAGGGAGCTGAGATAAAAAAAGTTATAGCACGTCTGATCTAAAATTTATGATTAAAATACAACCATCACAATTCGAAAATAAAAAAGCGAAAGTGCTTGAACTCTTAAAAACTTCTACAATCGACCAGCATACAAAAACTATGGTCGAAACGCTTTTGCCTGTAATGGAGGAAGCGCAAGTGGATGCGCTTTTTGACACATTTATTGAAGAAAAAACCGCACTCGAAAAAAATGATAAAAAAAGACAAAGAGTCGAATTAAAATACAAAGTGATGGCGGAAAAATTGGCGCAGATTGAGATTAATAAGTATAAGAAATAGGCGGGCTTTTGGAGTACAGACCACGCTTTTGGTTTTTGTAATTCAACCGTAAACTTTATTATGCGTCCCGATATCCAACATGATTACCAAAACGTAGTCGTCGTATTCTTCGAAGATTATGCGAACATCCCCTGTGACTGAGATTGCCCGTCTGCCGGACATTTCGCCGTGGAGTGGATGATTTTGCAAGGATGGATCGAATGGATTATTGCAGAATTTTCTTATTGCCGCATCAGCTTTATTCTGAATATATGCGTCGCATCTGTCGTAATGTTTTCTGAAATTTTTATGCCTGATAAGTCTCATAAAATCATTTTTTTAGAGAATTTATGAAATCTTCAGCACTATCAAATGGTCCCTCCACATTTATCCCTCTCTTCGCCTCATCAGAGGCTTTCAAAATTTTCCTCTCCTGCTCTATGGTAAGCCCATTCTCGGTCAAAAGTTTAAACGGAATTCCTTGAGTGATGACGATTTGTTTGAAATAAATTTTCACTGCACTACTCATGTCCATGCCAATATTATCCAACACTTTTTTTGCGGATTTTTTCGTTTTTTCATCGATGCGAACTTGAATTGTAGACATAAAAATTTGATTAATTAAATATAAATTTAAAGACTGATTTTAGTATAGCAAATATGTAGTGACGTTGTCAATACGCTGTTCGGAAGACGTGGAGGCGGGTGCGCAAGATATTCTTTCCCACATTCAAGGTTAAAACCGACCACTTTCGATAAGTTGTGAATAAATTTGGTTAGGTGTTTTATATTTAAGTGATTTTCTTGGCCTGTTGTTGAGCTTTTCTTGTATTTCATAGATGTTGTCTT
>Ga0210006_1000363_pt1 | contig 37151 bp, 33 predicted proteins | sample CryGey02umfilter_2_FD_185452 | JGI IMG/M metagenome (GOLD analysis project Ga0210006, IMG submission 185452) | Groundwater microbial communities from aquifer in Utah, USA - Crystal Geyser 4/10/14 0.2 um filter (SPAdes) (version 3) | ecosystem: Environmental > Aquatic > Deep subsurface >... | reverse complement strand
TGGGATACAAATACAATAAATTTATTAATGCACTCAAAACTAACAAAATTGAAATTGACCGCAAAATTCTCTCCCAAATGGCAGTGGAATATCCCCAAGTCTTCGCCAATCTAGTAAAACAATTGAAGTAATCAAATAAAGCTCTCCGTCCCACTTCGTGTGACGGCCCTGTAATCCGAAAGTAATATGATTACAGGGTGAACAATCTTATGGGGAGCAAAATCCCTTCGAAGGAGGATAAAATTATCGCTTGAAAAAATGCTATAATACCTATATACTGTATATCTCTATGAAATATATATATTTTGTTGCAATTTTATATATTTTCGCCGCAACATTTTTTTATCCTATTAGAGTTGCGGCAACAAATGAAGTTTTTTTTCAGATATCCGATACTCACGTGGCGGACGACGCGAAACATTCTTCTCAAAAAACTTATCTCGAAAACTGGATAGCAGAAACCAATAATTCACAATCTCAATTCTCCATTAATACCGGAGATTTGGTAGATTACACATATAAAGCTAGTGATTTAGGTACTTACATGAATATCGTAAAAAACTTAACCAAGACACATCTTTATATTAGTGGAAACCACGACTATCAGGGAACAGCTAAATATAATTACAAATCGCTTGGTTATAACGAATATCCAGTGTTTTCATATGGCGATTTTATCTTTCTCGGATCTCCACCAACAATCGGCTCTGTAATAGACTGGGCTAAGCTTGAACAAAATCTAAAACTAGGAAAGGGAGAAAAAAGATTGGTTTTGCTTCAGCATATTCCACTATTTGCTCCATCTTGGCTCAAATGTTCAGGACTACCTTGTAATGCTCCCAAATGGGTTCAATCATCTATCAATACCTCAAAGTTTAATAATTTAATAAAAAAATATGACGTTGAAGCGATACTTTCCGGACATCTCCATACTGCATATCAGATGAAAGATAAAAAATTATTTTTTGATCAAATAAACGCATCTAGTCTTCTTGCCAACCGACAAAATGTGCTGGCGGAAAACAATGGTGGTTTGTGGGTGCAGGATGGCAAATTTTATGAAGAACCGATGGTGATTGTTAGTCCAACACGATACGACACTGAATCAGGTTTAGGAACAATATTGGTTAATGAGCCAATAATTTTAAAATATTTCGGAAAGACCAACGTCACCCAAGTTCTTTACAGAATTAACTCTGGTTCTTATTTTAATATGACAAAAAATGCTAATGTTTGGATTGCAAATGTTGATTGGACAAAATATATAGGTTCCTCGCGTAATTTATATGTAAGAATACTATCAAATGGAGTTTTAATAAGAGAAATTTCTCAACCCATCAAAATATCTACTTCTTTTCCAAATGCACGACCAACTATTTCATTTAGTAATCCGGATTTCTATAAGATAATTTTTTCAGGACAAACAAACTTAAGCATGAGTTTTGATGATGATGCTGGTGATATTAATCTGGTTGAGTTTTTTATTGACGGAATGCAACGAAGTTCCTGGTCCTATAACAAAGCCAAAAACAGGAGCATCTCATATGCTTGGGATACGAAAGCCGAAACAGAGGGAAAACACATTTTAAGATTCAAAGTCACAGACAAATTTGGTCGAAAGACATATTCCGATAAATTCAGCGTCAACGTACAAAACAACACGCCTATCCCAACTCCAATAATTACTCAAGTTCCAACTATCACACTCACGCCAACCACAACACAGATGCCAACTATTACTCCAACTTCAATCGTAACACAAGCTCCAACCTCTACTCCAAACCCAACCATCATTCCCACTCCAAGCTCCTGCATATCCAATGAAACAAAAGAATTCCAACAAGGACTTAATAATTATAATGAAAGCGTTGACTCTTATTTTTATATATCAGGTTATTCGCCTTCCAAAGCTAAATTAGGAGACCTAACGCCATGGGATCAACAATATTTTAAAATTTCCGGTTACTATCCTAAATATAAAACTCTTTTAAAATTTGGACTTTCCTCAATTCCAAACGGTAGTAAAATAATAAGCGCGGTTTTAAACTTAACAGTATCCAGTTGGGATGGACAAACAGAAAAACCTATTCATCTTTTTGCACGGATTAATAAAGCTTTTGATCAAAAAAAAGTTAATTGGAATATGGCATCTTCAACTGAATCTTGGTCAATTCCAGGAGCACTTGGAGAAGGGTCTGATTATCTTTCACCAGTAAAACCAATGGTTGTTCGATGGGGAGTTAACACTATTGATATAACCGATTTCGCTCAATATTGGATTTCCAATCCAGATCGCAATTTTGGTTTAATGATATGGGAATCCAATTCCCATATGGCAACATATTATTCTTCTCGATATTCTTCTAACCAAGCAAAAAAACCAAAACTTACGGTTGTATATTCCACTTGCAACTAATCTCCCTTTTAATCACAAAACTTTTTAATATATACTTCTTGCACTTGAGATTGCAATTAGTATACACCCATCTAATCCACTATTGTCTCGCTTAGCGGGACAAACTGGAGTAAGATGGGTATGGATTAATATTGATTAACGCGTTTTTATATTGCGTTATTAAAAAGACTTGATTATAATCTCTCATATGGACAAAGTTGAGAAAATTCATCAAAAAGCCACTACAGAAATTAATACGGTGGGGGATTTATCTAAACTAGAAAAGCTAAAGATTAAGTATCTTGGACGGCACGGCGAGATTAATAAACTTCTTCAAAACATAAAATCGGTTTCAAACGATCATAAAAAAGAATATGGCCAGAAAATAAATCAGCTAAAAAATAAACTCACTGAAATAATCGATTTAAGACATCAAAAACTAATAACTCAATCGGAAAAATCACAGTCAGTTGATATTTCAATGCCTGGGACGCAAACACCAAAAGGCTGCCTGCACCCCATCACTATAGCAATTCAAGAGATCACTGCAATTTTTTCAAAAATCGGTTTCATCCGCATGTCATATTCGGAAGTTGAATGGGAATATCTGGCATTTGATGCACTCAATATGCCAAAGACTCATCCTGCCCGTGATGATTTTGAAACTACTTTTTTAAGTGGAAAACCCCATGAAAAATTTGGGAAAATGATTCTCACTCCCCACACTTCATCTGGCCAGATCCGGGAAATGTGGCGCTTGAAAAAACCACCAATTCGCATGATTAACATTGCAAAATGTTATCGTCCAAACTGGGACGCAACTCACACACCAATGTTTCATCAGTTTGAAGGAATGTGTGTAGACAAAAACATCAACATTACTCATCTTAAAGGAGCGCTTGATTATTTTAATCAGTCATATTTTGGACCGGAAACAAAGACAAGACTGCGACCACATCATTTTCAATTCACAGAACCATCATTTGAGGTTGATGTAACATGTTCAGCGTGTAACGGAACAGGTATCCTTCGACGCGCTTCGTTTGCTCAGGATGATCTAACGGTCAAATGTAAAATCTGTAAATCCGGATGGTTGGAACTTGGAGGAACTGGCATGGTTCATCCCAATGTTTTAAAAGAGGGGAATATTAATCCAAATGAATTTTCCGGTTGGGCATTTGGTTTTGGTATAGAAAGAGTAATCATGATGAAATATGGAATCGATGACATTAGAAATTATTACACCGGAGATATTAGATTTCTTAAACAGTTTTAACTTTATAAACTTTATGAACTTTACAAACTTTATAACTTATTCATGAATATAAAAATCACCCATTCTTGGCTGTTGGAATACCTTGAGACCAAGGCAACGCCACAACAGATTCAAGAATATCTATCACTTTGTGGTCCATCAATTGAACGAATTGAAAAAGTTGGGGATGACTGGATATATGAAATTGAGATTACATCAAACCGGATTGACACGGTATCGGTAGTTGGAATCGCCAGAGAAGCCGGTGCCATTCTAAGTCGTTTCAATATTCCAGCTCGCTTTAAACCTCCACAAATTAAAGCGCCAATTGATAATCCTGTTTTACCTTTCACCATCAAAGATCCAAAAAATTTATGTAATCGTTTAATGGCCGTAGTAATGAATAATGTTTCGGTTGAGAATTCGCCTGAATATATAAAAAATAGATTACTGGTTGCTGGAATTCGCTCATTAAATAATCTGGTTGATATTACCAATTATGTGATGTTGGAAATCGGTCATCCGACTCATGTGTTTGATTATGACAGAATAAAAACTAACAACTTTTTAATCCGTCAGGCAAAAAAAGGAGAAAAGATAACAACACTTGATGAAAAAACATATGAGTTATTTGAAAACGATATCATCATTGACGACGGCACTGGCAAGATCATTGACTTTCCGGGAATCATGGGAACGGCAAATAGTGTTGTGACAAATGAGACAAAAAGAATTGTTTTTTTTATTGAATCAAATGATTCTGTGGCAATAAGAAAATCTTCAATGACCCATGGAATTAGAACCATGGCAGCATCAATCAATGAAAAGTATCCTGACATAAATCTCGTTAAAACCGCATTATTTCGAGGAATAGAATTATTCGAGAAATATGCAAAAGCAAAAGTTGCAAGTAAGATTTTTGATATATATCCAAATCCGGTTCAAGATAAGAAGATTGAGATAAGTTATGAATATTTGACTGAGCGTATTGGGGTTACAATACCGGTAAATAAGATTAAAGATATTCTATTAAATTTAGGATTTAAGATTTATGAGAAAAATAATAAACTAGAAATCACAGACCCAAGTTTCCGTTTTCATGATGTTTCCCAACCTGAAGATATTGTTGAGGAAATTGCCAGAATTTATGGCTATCACAACATCCCAAGTCAACTTCCACCAATGGTTTATATAAAACAACCGGAAGATACCGAACGCCTATTCCAATATCAGCAAGTGATTAAAACTTATCTAAAACATCAGGGATGTTTTGAGGTAATGAATTACTCTGCTTGTTCACAAGACTTACTAGAAGCCTTTGACTTACAAACTAAAGCCTATTTGGAAATCACAAACACAATTTCCCAAGATATCAAATATTTGCGTCAATCATTAGTTCCATTGCTTGTAAAAAATATTAAGGATAACGAAGGTTATAAGTCTAATTTAAAATTATTTGAAATTGCAAAAACTTATATCCCCACTGAAAAAGATCTACCAGTTGAAAATTTTAAGATTGCGTGCGTGGTTAACACGTCATTTGCCGATTTAAAAGGAATTCTTGATGGATTAATCAAAGAATTAAATATTGATGAAGTGATAATTGAACCTGCTAAAAATAATCTATTTACTTCTTCAATGCAGGGTAATTTAATCTGTCATTGCGATCCCGAGCTTAGTCGAGGGAGAAGTTACAATCCCGAGTACAGTTCGAGGGACAATCCCGTTAATATAAGACGTCCTATTGGTAACGGGATTGCCACGTCCCCGGCCTTTCGCGAAAGGCAGGGTCCTCGCAATGACAATGATTCTATTATTGGTAATTTTGGTAAAATTTCTGCGCAATACACCGCCAAACTGCAATTGAAGTCTGATGTTTTTGCTTTTGAAATGGATTTTACTGAATTTATTTCTACAGCCAGACTAATGCCAATCTATAAAAAATTCAATCAGTTCGCTAACATTCATCTGGATCTGACAATTGAACACAATCGACCATACAATGAAATTATCAGTATTGCCAAAAAAACCGCTCCAAATTTGATCGATGTTAGTTTAAAAGATACTTATAAGAATAATCTGACCTTGCATTTTGTTTTTGCTACAGACGATCGTAATTTGACAGAAAAAGAAGCAATGGAGGAGTTAGAGAAAATCAAAAAACTAATTTGAAATTTTTAATTTTTAATTTAAAATCAATTTTTAATATCTCAAATTAAATATTTTAAATTGAATTTAAATTTCAAATTTCGAATTAAAAATTAATCGTTATGGAATTGGAACTGGAGTTTCAGTTGGAGTTGTTGTTAGCACTTGATAGTCCCATTCTTTTTTCACTCCGATCTTGATTGAGCTTTCGCCGTTTTTGTCTTTTTCATTCCACGCTTTTACTACAATCTCATAGGTTCCGTCTGATAAATTTATCGTTTCATCAACGTCTTTTTTATCTTCATTCCAAGACTTGATTTCATTGTTATTGACATATATTTTTACATTCTTAATTTTTTCCATGCTAGTAATTTTTGCTTTGATGTTCACATTATTGTCATCAAGTTTTTGATGATCTGATGGATTTTTAATGGAGACCATCACACTTTCATTGGATGCGTCAGATGTTTCTTTGGGCGCGTGATATTTGTCATCTTTTTGCTCTGCTGCCCAAGAATCAACTGCTTCTTGCCAACGATTTTTACCGTCGTTCGACAATAAATCGTTTTCTTGAAAAACAATAAAATCTTTTTCTTCAAAATTTCCGGATTTGATTTCAAATTCATTCGCCAACTTTCCATTACTTTTGGATATTTTTAGTTTTTTATAATATGACGCAACATCCTTTGGTTCGCTTCCTTTAATAAAATATTCACTGCGATTGGGATAACCACCTTTTGGCAAACCACCTAAATATGCATCAATTGTTAATGCTTCAACATTATCTGGTTTATCCATCAAACCATCCTGATAACGTGTTAACAAATTTCTCATAATTTCATACCAAATCGGAGAAGCTCCAGTGGCACCTGACGCAATTTTTGGATTCATCTTAGAATTATCATTATTTCCTACCCAAACACCAACAGTTACGCCTTTTGTGTATCCCACTGTCCAGTTATCCCGTTTATCATTTGTTGTCCCGGTTTTTACAGAAACTGTTCTTCCTGGAACATTAAGATATGATCTTGGACCAAACGTATCAATACGAGCATTATTATCAGAAAGAATATGGGAAATGATATATGATGCCTCGGTTGATAACACCTTATCTTCTCGACTTGTTCGGTTTTGAAAAATTACTTTATTCTTAAAGTCTGTAATTTTTTCTATTCCATAACTGGTTTTTTTTGTACCTCCCCGGGCAAAAACAGAATAAGCATTGGTTAAATCCAACAAGCTCACTTCGCCTCCACCTAAACTAATTGACAAACCAAAACGCTTTATATTTGTATCAGTTGGAGCCAAAGTTGCCAAACCCATATCAAAAGTTTTTTGTAAAAAATCATGCATTCCCAACATTGCCAACATTTTCACCGCTGGGATATTAATTGAGTTACCAAGTGCAAAACGCATTTGAATTGGACCACGGAATTTTCCATCATAGTTTTCCGGAATATATTCTTCTTTTCCGTCAGGTGTAAAATTAGTTTTCACGTCCATCAAAACTGTTGAAGCAGTATAGCCTTTTTCTAATGCAAGTGCATAAATAAAAGGTTTAAGTGTTGATCCGGGTTGACGTTGACCAAGTGATACCACGTCATATTTTCCATATTCTTCATTATTAAAATCATACGACCCTACCCAGGCAAGAATTGCACCGGTTTGACTGTCCAGAACTAATGCTGAGCCATTTCCGACTTGATAGTCTTCTTTAATTTTATTAATCTCATCTTTAACAATCTTTTCAATCTCAGTTTGTGCTTTTAAATCAATGGTCGTGTAGATTTTTAAACCCTTGTCAATAATCCCACCTCCATATTGTTTTTCCAGTTCTTTTTTAAGATAAAAAATGAAATGTGGTGCAGTGATTACTTCTTTAGGTTTTGAAAATGTTATTTTATTCAAATCAGTTTTTGCAATTTTTTCTGTAGCACTAGTGATATCTCCATCTTCACGCATTCTTCGCAGCACGTCGAGCGCTCGTGTTTTCCAAGCATTTTTTACACCAATAAATGGGGAGTAAACGCTGGGATTTTGAGGAAGTCCAGCCAAAACTGCTGCTTCAACCAAACTCAAATCTTTTGGGGATTTTTCAAAATAACCTTGTGATGCCGAACCAATTCCCCAATAGGTTCCTCCATATGGAATTTCATTCAAATACATTTCCAGAATTTGTTGTTTTGAATATTTATTTTCCACGGAAATGGAAAGCATTGCTTCTTTAATTTTGCGGGGAAGCGTTCGTTCTGATGATAAAAGTACAGTTTTGATAAGTTGTTGTGTGATGGTTGAACCGCCCTCAAGTCTTCGTTTTAGAATTAAATTAAAGATAGATCGAAGAATTCCGATTTGCGAAAAACCTTGATGCTTAAAAAATGTTTTATCTTCAATGGCAACTGTTGCGTTGATCAGATTTTTTGAAATATCTGAATAACTCACAGGAACACGATTTTTATCCTTATACATTTCATAAATAATTTTACCTTTTTGGTCATAAAAAACCGTGGAGTTGTTTGACTGTTGATTGAGCTTTCCCGGAGAGGGGAGTTGACGGCTATAAAAAGCAAAAAGTGCCGTACTAAACAGAAATCCAACAACCACTAAAACTACAACTCCAAATAATAATCTATATATTAATGTTGGACTAATTTTTTGTTTCCGGTATAACGGACGGATTCTTATTCTTCGCAGCATGTTATTAGTATAACAAAAAATTTGTAGAGGCGAACTTTATGTTTGCCCAAAATCTGTAGAGAACAGTTTTCCGTCCCAAAGCATGCTGAATAATCAATTTGTAATTATAAATAAAACGGTCTTTGAGAGACATTTGAAAGACAATCCTGTAAAGATGGTCTGACAAATTAAAAATCTAATAAACTGATTTTTAAATTATGGTTTTATTGAACTATCCTTAATCCTGTAGAAAAAAAATGTGACCGACCGTAGATAAATGACTTCGCATTTGCTTGGATAGTTCTTTGCCGTAATCTGAATACTGTCCTTCGGGAAGTGACTTTGCTATAACAGAGCCATCATCTGCTGGTGAAAGTGTCAATGCGGTGAAAGGTTGTTCATCTAAAATATAATCAACTCCTTTTTCTATATATTGATTAAAATGTCGTCCTAACGATATTACTAATATATTATTAGTGCTGTCTGTCACCTGCTTTAATAGGCTTTCTGGTAATGATGCAACTAAGAATACATTTGCTAACATTCTAGTTAAAGTATAATCTTGTCCACCATGAACACTTATTTCAGGGAGATCCCTGTCTTCAAAGCGCAGTGTTGCTGTAAATTCTTGAAAATCCGAATCACCACCTTTAATCGGCTTACTTGTGATTCTGACATTTCCTGGTTCAAATTGATTTGACAATGCAAATTCATAGGGTTCATTAAGTCCTACAATCATATCGTTTGCTGTAGTTAATCCCTTATAACTCATATATTGATGTTCTATTCGAATTTTTGCAGGAACTCCTTTGTTAATAGGCGAAACTAGGTTGTGTATATTTATCGGAGTAATATCAAAACCTGAAACAGGCGTAGTGAGAATTGAAAATGCTTCTTGTAATTTTAAAAGATCATCAGAAGCTAAAGAAAAGTCAGCGCTCTGCAAAAGCTTTTGCTCTTTCACCATGAATTTGAGTTTGTGTTCTTAACGGCATATCTAAGTATTATACTATAAGTATATTGAATTTGCAAATATAATACCACATTAATCTTCTTGAAAGCATATTACTTTGTAAAAACTTTTTCATCATACACATCTTTTTTTGAAAGTTAGTGTTTTTTTGTATGAAATCAAACGGTCTAAATATTTTCTAATTTCCCATTAAAAATAATCTCTGAGTTGTATAACCTGGCAGGTTACCATGCTAGGTTACCATGCTGGGTTTTATAACATTAACATAAGGAACTTAATTACTATAGAATGATGATAAATAGATTTTAAGGAGATTCTTTTAAGGACTGTTGCACTAAAAAAATAAATTGTTTGAATGCCTTAAGATCTTCTTCAAATTTTTTGGTAAATTGAATCTGACCCTCCTGAAACTGAAAGGTGCTATCGCCGGTTTGGGCAATAATTAACAGTCCATTTGGACTGAAGATTACTGAAAAACGAGTTGAACCTTCGGCTTCTTTAGTATATGGTCCATTATTTAGAACAGAGCCCTGCCAAAAAATAAAGCCTAAATTTTTCAATTTCTGAGTTAATTGATACCACAGCTGAACCTCTACTTCTAATGCTGCGTTACGTGTTATCACTCTTGTTGGCGTCAATGAGATATCTATAAAAATAATAGCTTTATTACTATTGTCTAGAAAATTAATTTAAACCCTATTTGAGTTAACAGAACCAACTTCACATGCAGATAAAATTGGATTTTGAGCTCCGGTTCTATCATTAAAAGCTTCTGCATCCTGCCAACTTAAATGAGCAATTGGTGAAATAACAGAAACACCTTGACTTGAGATATAAACTGCAAATACCCTATAATTACCCAGTTTAAAATTATTAACTGGTGGTAATAAAATCTTTAAACTTGGATCGCCAAATGTTAGTAAGCCTCCAACTTCATTAGAATTAGGTTAGTATTCTTTTGCTTGAATCATAAATTATCTTGAATAACTTATAAGATAAATTATAGCCACAAAAAGTAGTTATTCTGTTAATTATTGCTAAAAATTTGATATCATTTATATAATGCAACAAAAACCATTCAAAAAGAAAAAATTTAGGATCACTAAAGAGTTGGTTTGGAAAGTGATTATTGTTGTCTCCTCAATTCTTCTTATAACCATGTCATTTGCTCCACTTCTTTTGATGAGGTAAAATAGGGTTATGAATGCTAATCAAACAATTCGCAACCTTCCCAGAACCAGATCTCTCACAATCAACAAACTAATTAAACTTGGAGTTGATACTTTTCAAGATTTACTCAACTATTATCCATCCCGCTACAATGATTATTCTTTAATCTCTCCAGTTGCCCAACTACGAATTGAACAGCTGGCAACCATCAAAGTTCAAGTAGTTTCTGCAAAAACACACTTAACCCGCTCCGGCAAACGCATGCAACAGTTTGAAGTTGAAGATGCATCAGGAAAAATTACGGCAGTTGCTTTTAATCAACCATATTTACTGCGAATTTTCAAACCCGGATCTTTACTTTCAATCTCCGGAGTATGCCAACTGATTGGAACTGGAAAGGTTTTTACAGTTCAAGACTATGAAGTCTTAAATACATTAGAACAACCAACGACGCATACGGGACGCTTAGTTCCGGTATACAGCGAAACCAGCGGTCTTTCCAGCAAGACCATCCGTGAAAAAATTAAATATGTTTTGAGTGAAATTATTGTTTCTGAATCACTTCCAAAAGAAATCATGATGTACAATCGTTTAATCAATTGTACATCTGCATATCAACAGATTCATTTTCCTGATAATTTTGAAAGGCTACATCAAGCGCAACAGCGTTTGGCGTTTGAGGAATTATTTATGTTGCAACTTTCATCAGCACTGCTTAAAAAACAGCGTCAGAGCAATGTAGTTGATCAACCGATTATCTTAAACCAAAAACATGTCAATTTATTAAAAGATTTTATAAATAATTTACCTTTCAAGCTCACCAGTGCCCAACAACAAGCTTGGGAAATAATCAAATCCGATTTATCTAAAAAACAGCCAATGAACCGACTGCTTCAAGGAGATGTAGGATCAGGAAAAACCGTTGTGGCAGCTCTGGCAGCATATTTATTATTTCTTAACAATCAAAAAACTGCAATTATGGCTCCAACGGAAATATTGGCACAGCAACACTTTGCTACAATTAAAGACTTATTTAAAGGTTGTATAAAGACTCCTAAAATAATTCTACAAACAGGATCATTAAAACAACTAAAACCAAAAATCAAATACGATATTATTATTGGAACGCAAGCTCTCTTAACTGAAAAACTCAATCTTAAAAATTTTGGAGGCGTGGTGATTGACGAACAACACCGTTTTGGAGTGAAACAACGGGCAATGCTCTCTGACAAAACCAAGAATCCTCATCTTCTAACCATGACCGCCACACCAATTCCTCGCACCATTGCTCTGACTTTATTTTCCGATTTGGATATATCAATTATTAATGAAATGCCTTTTGGTCGAATTCCAATCAAGTCATATCTTGTCCCACTTTCAAAACGTCAAGCTGGATACGAATGGATCACTAAACAAATAAGCGAAAAAAAAGCACAGGTATTTGTCATTTGCCCACTGGTTGAAGAATCGCAAGTTGAAACAAATATTTCCATTAAAGCAGCCGAAAAAGAATATATTTTGTTACAAAAAGTATTTCCGAAGTTTAAAGTGTCTTTGATTCATGGAAAAAAATCTTCAAAAGAAAAACAAACAACCATGACTGATTTTGTCAATCGAAAAATTGATATTCTTGTTTCCACATCGTTAGTTGAAGTTGGAGTTGACGCGCCGGGAGCAACAATTATGATCATTGAAGGAGCTGAGAGATTCGGATTGGCTCAGCTACATCAACTGCGCGGACGTATTGGACGTAATTCAGTTCAATCGTATTGTTTTTTGTATACAGAAAATACCGACCAAAAGATTCAAGAACGTCTAAGTTATTTTGTGAAAAATACTAACGGGCTGGCACTTGCAGAATATGATTTAAAAAATCGAGGAACAGGGGAGTTGTTTGGACAAAAACAACATGGACAATCTGGATTAAAAATTGCATCATTATTTGACCTGCGCATGATCGAAACTACCAAAAGAGCGGTTGAGTATTTTATTACTCAATCTTTACAAATCAAACAGTATCCGGAAATGAAAAAACAGATTGACAAGATTCAAGCGGGTTTTGTGAGTCAGAGAGATTAACAAATGATCAATGTTCAATGATCAATGTTCAATGACCAATGTTCAATGACCAATGATCAATCAAGTCTTAATTTACTAATATCCAATTAAATATGATTGAAAATTGATCATTGAAAATTTAAAAAAGATATGTTATTCTATAAAAAGATTGATTTGATTTTTCTTTTTATTTATATTTTTGATATTTAATTTTTGAAATCTTTATATGGCTCCACTTCCCAAACGCAAACATTCAAACGCACGCAAAGGTCGACGTATGCAGGATCGCCAAAAACTCCAACCACAACTGGTTGTATGCAAACATTGCATGAAAAAAAAGTTGCCTCACCAAATTTGTAAAGCGTGCAAAAAGTAATTAATTAGATGATAAAGAATAAAAGTAACAAGTTATCAAGTTTGTAAAGTTCATAAAGTAATCTTGATAATTCAATATAACTTTATAACTTTCTACTTTATAAACTTGATGAACTTAATTAATTTTATAAACTTTTCACTTACAACTTAATTATGGATCCTCGTCATCAAAAGCGGATTAAATTGTTGGAACAGTTATACTCTCATAGCTTTAATCAACCCCAACACAAGAGTTCAAAAAGTTTAATTTCTGATATCATTTCCAATCTTGAAGCAATTGATGTGTTAATTAAAACCAATGCTCCACGTTTTCCCATTAAAGAAATGGCAAAAATCGACCTTGCAATCATCCGTTTAGCCATTTTTGAACTAGTTTTCCAAAAGACCGAACCGGAAAAAGCCATAATTAACGAAGCAATTGACCTTGCAAAAGAGTTTGGATCGGAAAAATCCTATGCTTTTATTAACGGTGTGCTATCAAAATTTTTACTTAAAAAAAATGAAACAACCAAATCTACTGGAAAATAAAATCCAGATTACATTTAAAGATAAGAGACTATTAAGTAATATTTTTATTCATCGTTCATATTTAAACGAAAACAAAGGATTAAAACTCCAATCAAATGAAAAGTTAGAATTTTTAGGTGATAGTGTTCTGTCATTAATTACCTCAATATATCTATACAAAACATATCAAAATCTTGAAGAAGGGGACTATACTGATATTAAATCGGCAATTGTTCGCACCGAAAGTCTGGCAACATCAGCCAGAACGCTTGATCTTGGAAGTTATTTGTGTTTATCCCACGGTGAAGAAAAAGGAGTGGGACGAAAAAATACTAATATTTTAGCTGATTGCTTTGAGGCGCTCATTGGAGCAGTTTTTTTAGATCAAGGATTTGATCGTACTTATGATTTTGTAAATAAACATTTGTTTGCCGATCGACTCGATCATATTGTTAAAAACAAACTCTATCTTAGTCCAAAAAGTCATTTACAAGAAACCGCTCAATCTCGGTTTCATACCCTACCTGTTTATCAAGTAGTAAAACAAGTTGGTCCTGATCATAAAAAAAGATTCACAATCAAAGTTTTTATTAACGCAAAACCATTTGGACTGGCGATTGGAATGTCAAAAAAAGATGCAGAAGAAAATGCGGCAAAAATTACACTGGATATGTTAAAATAATTTTGATATACTAAAAATTCTATATTTGTTATTTTTAGTATAAATAATATTTAATTATGGCAATTACACTTAGATTATCACGTTTTGGAAAGCGAGATTATGCAACCTACCGGATTATTGCAATTGATAAACGAAAAAAACGTGACACACAGTATGTAGAAAAAATTGGATCATATAATCCTCATCTTGATAAAAAAACTGCTCTCGTGATAAACAAAGAAAGACTGGAATATTGGCGTGGAAAAGGTGCACAAATCTCCGATGGTTTTGCAAAACTTCTAAAATTCTTTAAGATGTAGGTTGCCAAAAAATTACTAATCCCTTCCAGGGACCATAACCTGACAGGTTCTTGCCATAACTAACATAACCTGACAGGTTCTTATCAAATAACATGATCTCAAACCTGTCAGGTTATCTACGTTTCAAACCTGTTAGGATATATATGTTTTTATTCGTATATTTGTAGCATTTGCATTGTTTTGTTTTATTCGTATCACATTAATTATGGCTCAAACGGATTGTCTTTGGTTTCATAATCAACAGATACTTCGGGAGTTGCTTCTGGATTTAATACATTTATTTTAATTTTTGAAAGAATGTCTTTAACTTTATTTTGTTCAATTTTACTAATTTTAAAAACTTGCTCATTTGATGGGATAAAACCTTTCGAATAAAAATTCAATAAGACCTTTGTTTTTCCAGAAGCATCAGACTTCCAATTAATTTTTGGAATTGTCACAAGACGACCTCCCGCATATTGATATAAATCTAAAAATTTCATAAAACTAACTTGGTCATCAACATAAGTGATGGATATGCTTGTTTTTTGATTTGTTGATCGTCCAATTGAAACAGTATAATCTTCAATAATAAGACCACTTTGTTGTGAGATTTGCTGCAATGTATAAATTATTGAGAAAAAATCTTCGCTTTCTGGAATCAACGTTCCCAAAACTTGATTATAGTTTGTAAAATCACCATTTTCATTTAATGTTTTTACATTGAGCAAGATATTATCTCTTCGATTTTTTAAAGACGAGATTTCCTGATTTAATAATTCATTTTTATGTTTCGTCGCGCTTAAATTATTGTATGAATACAACGTGATAAAGGAAATAATAATAAATATCACCATTGAAAATAACACCATTGTTTCTTTTCGATTCTTGAGTGCCTCTATATCAATTCTAAAAGTTGAACTAGTTTTCATTTTAGCGTACCAGAAAATACTAATGAATATGTTTTGTCTCCTTCATATGAAAAATTGCTCACATTCAATTCGTCAAATAACTGCACATATTTTGGTGTGGTGATTGTATTAACATAAGCTACAAAATCTTCAAATTTTTCGAGATTTATTTTAAAACTAAACTTTTTTTTATTATCAATTGACAGTTCATCGATGGTCGAACTCCCTGATGCCTCAATAAAACTATCTTTTAATAAAAAATAAAGGGGTTTAAAATCAGCGTTATCTTTACTAAAATTTTCCAACTGGCTTAATTTAACTTTAAAAAAATTTATTTTCGCCTCATTATCTTTTTGTTTTAAAATATCTTCAAGTAAAACTTTTTTTTGATGCAATAAATCAACGTTAATTCTGGAAACATTTAAAAGCCAACTATTAATAAAAATAAAGGCAATAAACGACAATGACGCTCCAATAAGAGAAAGATTCCGAATCAAAATAAATATTGGAGAAACAGATGGCTTTTTTCTATGCCTGAATAAATTTATTCCTTTTTTCATTATATTTGTCCACCAATGTTAGATATAAAAGACGACAGTTCTGTTTCAAAAGCAACTTTAATTTGGTTATTAACAATATTTTGGTTTAAGTTTAATGAAAAGGTGGAAAGATTAAGAGTTTGTCCAACTTTATCAACAATTCCTTTTATATAGCTATCATAATTATAAATTAAGACTTTTTTAATATTTATACTATAATTATTTTTTGCAAGCATAACCCCTTTTTCAATCTGTACAGTGAGTTCTTTGGCCAGTGGTTCGACCAAGGGTTGAAGATTTACTGAAGCAGTATAGTCAAAACCAATTTCTTTAAGCAGACTGAAAGCCTTGTCCTCATCGACATTTAAATTAACCATAAGATCACGAATAAAAATGTTTATACCAAACTGAAAGGTTCGATTGTTGACAATTAAATGATCGCTTCCGCGTAGAAGATATAATGAACTGTTGTGATAACCTAAATTAACAATTAAAGTATCGTCCTTATCATCGGACTTAATAAATTGAGATGGAAAATTAATAAAAGCACTTAATTCGTTTTTAAGAAATATTGGGTTTAAATCGGCGGTTGATGCGGTTTTTTCAATTTTATTAACCAATGTTTTTGGTGCAGCAACAATCAGAATTAATAGTTTTCTTGTTTCTGGATCTTCTTTAAGAATTTCAATATCTAAACTAACTTTTTCAATTGGCATTGGAACAAACTGATCTGCCTGATATCTGATAGCAGACAAGAGTTCTTTTTCATTTAGTTTTGGCATCTCAATAATTTGTGAATAAGTTTGACCATCGGGAATTATTAAACCAACATCAGTTTTTTTTATCTTTAAATTACTTATTAATGTTTGAATTAACTTTGCTTGTGCTTCTATCACAACACTGCTTGTTGCAGTAAAATAATCTTTGCTTGTTAAATCATATCCGGCCGACTGAAGCGTTAATTTTTCCTTTTTAATATCAGCATCAATCACTCTTGTATGCTTTTCGCCGATTTCAATCGTAATATAATTACTCGCCATATTTTTAGTATGGATGATTGGTTAATTTAAGTCAAGAGAAAGAAGAAGTTAAGATACAAACATTTAAATATCTAATTATTCTAATTTCTAATTAACCTAAAAAATTTTCAATATCCAATTGGGAATTAGTTATTATTTAGGTTAAATAGACCAATTAGGTAATTAGGTTAATTTACTTAAAAAAGCTTGTAAGATTTATTTATTAATATGTCCTCAGTTTAAAACTTCCTTGATAATTAAAAAAGGCTTTGTCTTCAACCCGCGATGAATTCGTATTATATTCTATTCGGAAGTTTACCGAAATAACAGGAGGGGAGTAGTCATTACCATTATCTTTCTTACAGGAAATAAAAGGAATTGTCGGTATGAGAGGAGGTAATAGTATTTGATTAACTTTCACATTGCTTGAGTTTAGAATCACATCTGTTGTTGTGGAAGATTGTGAACTGATAGAGTCTGCATTAAGAACGTATTTAAACCAGTTATTGAAATCGGTTTTTTCAGTATGAAAATCTTTCCCCTTATCAATAATGTAAAAATTTACACCATCATCGCTACCAAAATTACTACAAGTAAATATTGGGTCTATGTCGTAATCTTTCTCTGGCCCTGGTGGAGATGGCAACGTGTATTTATCCACACCAATCGCGTTATTTTTTATTTGATTACTGATGTGATTTAAAATGTAATCTCCCTCCTGTTTGATAATTTTTAAACGTTGAATTTTTGCTTGTTGATTCATTAATACAAAAACAATACTGAAAATTGCTGGAATGACTAACCCAATCACTGCTAAAGACACAATCACTTCGATTAGGGTAAAGCTAGTAATTGAAATATGTCGTTTTGTATTAACGGGATTGCCACGCTCCGCCCGCTCAGCGGGCTTCGCTCGCAATGACATAATATTATTTTTTTTCATAATAAAAATATAATAATCAATAATCAACGCTCAATGATCAATTAATGAAAAACAAATAAAAAAAATGATCAATAATTCATTGATGATTGATAATTGTTTGATAATTGAAAATTGATAATTGATCATTTGACCATCATCTTTCCCAAATTGCAATAATGGTATCAAGGGTTACTGACTGCGTATTTTGACCTTCGGCCCATTCAACTATTACTTTAATTGTTTTTTGAACAATCTCGCCATCTGGAGTTTGCACCATGCCTATTTGGATAGATTTACGATTATAGATTTTATTTGGTGCTTCTCCCAACAGCAGAGGATCTGTTAATATTTTTACATCAGCCACACAACCTGTGCTTAAAACTGGAGAGACATTAAAACAACCTGTAATTGAATTGTTCCAATCTTTCTCTTTGGTTGCGCGCACCCATTCAAGTAATTCTTCCGCATAACGCGTTGCTATGATTTTATGCTCATTAACTTTCATACTTCGTAGTAAAAACGTTGTGATTGCAACAGCAGACACAAAAAAAGTCGATACAATGGCGGAAAAGATCAGAACTTCGATCAAGGTGAAGCTAATAATTGATACATGTCGTCTTAAATTAACGGGATTGCTTCGCTTCACTCGCAATGACATAATGATTTAGTAATAAATATTAAAGCGCGGGACACTCTGCGCAAGGAATTTCTTTGATCACACCAGCTGCGTTTATATCAATTTGACAACAACGATTTGTCACATTATTTTTTATATTAACTGTCATTGTTGTTGTCTCTGTCATCAGTCGAGGATAAAAGAATATAGAACTTTCTACTGCGGGCGTTATAATTAAAATATCATTTGACTGGATAGTATATGTAATTCTTTCAGGAGTAGCGTTAGTAGCGCATTCAGGAAAAACTTCATAAGTCTTGGTGGAAGGCTTAATTAAAAATTCATATTTTTTGATTTTATCGTTTGTAATTAAACCGGCGACACAAGGAGAAGTATCACTTACGGATGCTTTTTTTCTTGCAAGCGAAATCATATCTGCCATTTTTCGAGTTTCGGCTTTGAGTTGTTGATCAGACTGTTGACGATGAAAATTAGCAAATCCCATTGAGGTGACAACTGCAATGATTGCAATGACAACTATGATTTCGATTAAGGAGAAAGATAAATTACTTTTTACCATATGGTCCTAAACAATATGTGCAACTTTTTGCACCACCATCACAAGTAGCGCCGTCACATTCTACTGTTCCAGGTATTTCAAGATAAGTTGAGAGAGTATAATCACTACCACTAGTACTAGTATACTTATAAGAATTGCCTGATTTCGGATCGGTAATGGCGGTTTCTAAATATTTAGGTGAACCCGATGACAATATTGCTAATCCTTCAGCTGTAGTTGGATAACTACTACTTGTAGAATTACTTCGATACATCTCCAAGGCTGAGCGGATTTGCTCCAAATCAGCTTTTCGTCTGGCGTCACGAGATGTTTTTCCCATCATGCTATATGCGGTTGCACCGGCTGCAGTGAGAATACCAATAATCGTGGTGACAACAAGAATTTCGATGAGGGTGAAGGCTATTATATTTTTTTTCATAATTCTAATTTTAAATTTAAAATTTTCAATTTTTATTCAATTTTCAATATCAAATTTCGGGCGAACATAAAGTTCGCCCCTACTGAATTCTGTTTTTCCCCCCTAACTACTATTTTTATTGTTGATTTTTTAAACAATACGCGGCCGCCTCTGTTTCTAAACCCATTGTTGCGGAAATTGTTGGCGCGCAAATTAAATAGGTATCACCACCATCTGTCATATTATATTTTGTTTTAGATTTTGGGTCAATTGGAGTGTCGGCACTTTGCAATATACCTATTGATGGATTAGGACAAAATACTTCATTGACTAAACCAGGGGATGCGGGCGCAGGTGTAGGATAAAGATAATTACAAACTGAATAATACTGCTCCAAAGCATTTTGAATTGTTCTTAGATCGGTTTTTCGTTTGGCATCACGGGCTTTTTTTTGCGCAGTTGAATATGATGCTGTACCCATTGCCACCATTATGCTAATAATTCCAATCACAACAAGTATTTCAAGTAAGGTAAAGGCTTTTTTTAATTGTAACATAAGTTTTTATGGTTCAGTTAATGTGTAATTCTTACCAGTTCCGTTGTTACACTTATATGAAATGTCGTCGCAATTTCCAGCTACTCCATCAGCGTCACCTTGATTTTCTAAACATGCACAAACTATATACTTATATTTATCTGATGAAGAATAATAATATGCTTTATTATCTGCAGCAACTGATCGATTTGGATCTCGAACAACTTTTTTCATATAGATAACTTTGTCGTCTGTCGGACAAGTTGAGATAAAATCAGGGCCACTAGTTCCGTCGTCATTATCGTTATACCAACAGGTGTTTGTTACAACTTTCATTTTTGTAAATAAAATACTTGATGGATATTCTCCATTATCGAGTTTATACATTTCAATTGCACTTTGTAATTGCTTTAAATCATTTTTTCTTTGAACATCTCGAGCACGCTCACGCGCTGCCATAAAATTTGGAACTGCAAAAGCGGTTAAGACACCAATAATAGCAATAACGACTATAAGTTCGATCAGGGTGAAAGCTTGTTTGCATCCTTTTGGAGTTTTCATTTTTAATTTATTAAATAATCTTAAGCTATGTCATTGCGAGCACATGTAAATTTCTTAAATAAATTTACAGTGTTAACGAAGCGTTTACCCCGTAAAATGTTTATATAAATTTTACAGGGTGGCAATCTCGTTACCAATAAGACGCTCTGTTTTAACGGGATTGCTTCACCCTCGATTAACTATGCTCGGGTTCGCAATGACAATTTTATGTAACTTATAACAAACTATTCTTTAATATTTATTACAGTATAAATAAAAATTAATATACTGTCCAATGTTAATTGCAAGTTGAGATTAATCGAACCAAGCTGCTTTTGATATTCAAAGGACTTATTTATTATTATTATTATTTGATTTTGGTTTAGTTCTTTAGTACTCAAAAAATAAAGTTGCAGATTTATCAAAAACTTATTAATAAATTCAAGATTGGGGTTGGTGAATTCTTTTTCGTTTAAAAAAGCCAGGCTTTTTGCTTTTGATTGTGTAATTATTAGCTCAATTAATTTTTTATAAGTCTCATCTAAAACTTTTTCAGATTGAACTAAATTAATTACCTTAACTCTTGACTGAATAGTATCAATGATTTTATTTAGATTTTTAGCCTGAAGAACAAACTGAGTATTTACTGTTTTTTCTTCCAGTAATTTTAAAATTGCGTTTTGTGTTAAAGTTTTTGCAGAATCAAAACTCTTGATGATGATTAGTCTTCTTTGTTGGGGTATATGCTTAATCATTCCATAGATTGATCTAATTTGATCAATGGTTATTTCATTTTTTTCAGGTTCAATGGTATTTATTTCTTTAAACTCAGGGGTATTTTCAGCTATAAATTTTTTTATATAACCTTCAAACCCCTCATTAGAGTTTGTGATGATTAATAGGGGAATGGTCGAAATATTCATATAATAAATAAAATCCAAAGATACAAAATAAATTCAAAGGACAAAATCCAAAGAGTTAAGTTAATTTAACATTTGAACTTTGAAATTTGGATTTGATTTGTGTCTTTGAGCTTTAGATTTTGGATTTGAAATCAAATATTGCTTTTTATTATAAATATCATTATATTAAATTTATGATCATTCCTCCAAAACAATTCTTAAACATCCTTGTTGACAACAAAATTATCACTCAAATAGATGCTGATAAATTTGAGATTGGTTGCTTACAAAATAATATTACCATTGATCAATATTTATTACAATTCACATCAATAAAAAGAGAAGAAATATTAAAAACAAAAGCAAAAATCCTGAACGTTCCGTTCATCGACATTGCCTCAGCTGCAATTGATCCGCAAGCGCTCACAATGATCCCAGAGGCGGTTTCCCGACGCTTCACTATTATTCCTTATAACTATGACCAAAAAAATGAAACCCTATATTTAGCATCAACAAACCCGGGTGATACTACCATTGTTAATTTCATCGAGAAAAAAACCAATAAACGCACTATTTTTGCTCTTGCTTTTGAGTCAGAAATTATCAAAGCAATCGATATCTCTTATTCAAGGGGACTGTCTCCGGAAATTCATCAAGCACTTGAAGAAGTATTTTCAATGGAAAAAAAACAACAAGTTACATCAACAACCACAACAATTACTGAAGCGCCAATTGCAAAAATTGTTGACACAATCCTTGAGTTTGCATTAAAAAGTCGGACATCAGATATTCATATTGAACCTTCAGAAACACAAACGCGTGTACGCTATCGCATTGATGGAATATTACAGGCAAAATTAATTCTTCCAAAAACTATTCATGACTCCTTAGTCTCAAGAATAAAAATTCTTTCTCAATTAAAAATTGATGAAAAACGAATTCCTCAAGATGGTCGTTTTGAGTTCTCCTTGGGTAATGAAACAGTTGATTTGCGTGTTTCTACACTCCCAACAGTTAATGGTGAAAAAGTTGTTATGCGTCTTTTGAAAAAAAGTGGAGGGCTGCCATCTTTAACAGAACTTGGCTTGCGGGGACCACAGTTTAAGGATTTACAAGAAGCAATTACCAAACCTTACGGAATTATTCTTGTTACCGGTCCGACGGGTTCTGGGAAAACCACAACTTTGTATTCAATACTTACAAATTTGAATAAACCAAGTGTTAATATTGTCACACTTGAAGATCCAGTTGAATATCAAATTGCAGGTTTAAATCAAGTACAGATTAATCCTCAAGCCGGGCTTACTTTTGCTAATGGGTTACGATCATTTTTACGACAAGATCCAAATATTATCTTGGTTGGAGAAATTCGTGATAAAGAAACAACTCAACTAGCGATTCAAGCAGCATTAACCGGTCATTTGGTGTTTTCTACTCTTCATACAAATGATTCGGCCACGACAATTCCTCGTTTGATTGATTTGGGTGGAGAACCATTTTTAATTGCGTCAGTTTTGAACGCATCGGTTGCCCAAAGAATTGCCAGAAGAGTCTGTGAACATTGTAAAACAACCTACGAACCGCCTAAGGCATTGCAAGATAGCATCATCGCAGTTTTGGGTGACTTACTTCCTGATAAATATCGTAATAACCAAACACCAATTCAACTATTTAAAGGAACCGGTTGTGTTGAGTGTAATTATACCGGCTATCGTGGACGAGTGGCTATTTTTGAGGTATTGAAAATCTCTTCACAAATCAATAGAATGATATTAAAACAAGCGTCAGCCAGAGAAATTGTTGAACAGTCAAAAAAAGAAGGAATGATTATTATGAAGCAAGATGGTTATTTAAAAGCACTTGAGGGAATCACAACTATTGAGGAAATATTGAGGATTGCAGAGGTTTAAATTAACCTAATTGACCTAATTAACCTAATTTCTAAATAAATTCCAAATGCCAAAATTTAGTTGGACATTAGACAATTGGGAATTTCTTAGGTTAATTAGAATAATTAGAAATTAGAAATTTTTTTATGACCATCCAAGAGCTTTTCCAAATCACAATTGACAAAAATGCATCAGACCTGCATTTGATTCCCGAGTATTATCCCACTATTCGTATTAATAATAATCTTTATCCTCTCAAGACATATCCGATCATTAATCAAGATAATGCAGCGGAAATGATCAACGCACTGCTCACTGATGAACAGAAAAAAATTCTTCAAGAAAATAAGGAAATTGATTTTGGGTATGGATTTAATCAGGTGAGATTTCGTGCAAACGTTTATACTGTTAAAAATAACTTGGCCGCAGCTTTTCGTTTGATCCCATCAAACATTAAAACCATTGACGAGTTGCAACTTCCTCCAATTCTTCATACATTTGCAAAATATAATCAAGGTTTGGTTTTAATTACCGGTCCAACTGGAGAAGGAAAGTCAACCTCTCTGGCTGCAATTATTAATGAGATTAATCTAAATGAGAGCAAACATATTCTGACAGTTGAAGATCCAATTGAGTTTGTCTATCCACCGGCAAAATCAATCATTTCCCAACGCGAACTACATCAAGATACACATTCATGGACAGCATCACTTAAATCTGCAATGCGTGAAGACCCTGATGTGATATTAATCGGAGAAATGCGCGACTACGACACGGTTCAAGCGGCCATCACCCTAGCAGAAACCGGACATTTGGTTTTTTCCACCCTGCACACCAGTTCCACCCCGGAAACAATTGACAGAATCATTGATATTTTCCCGGCACATCAACAAAATCAAATCAAAGGTCAACTTGCTTCCGCCTTAAAAGCTGTGGTCGCCCAAAGACTCTTGCCAACAATTGATAATAACAGTCGAGTCGCAGCCTTGGAAGTTTTAATCAGTAATACTGCGGTTTCCGCAATCATTCGTGAAGGAAAAAGTTATCTACTGGATAATGTTCTCACCACCAGTGAAGCCGAAGGAATGATTTCTTTTGAAAAGCATCTTTTACAACTGCTTGCTAAAGGAGCAATTTCCAAAGAAACTGCGATTCAATATGCAATTCGACCACGTCAATTACAAAAAATGTTAGGAGTTGTATGAAAACTTCAGTTAAATCACAAAAATCAGTTTTCATTACAGATCCTTATGAAGCTGTCATTTTATTTAAAAACAGCTTCTTAATTTAAAAGATGTTTTTCAAGTATAAAGCCTTAAAAAATAATAAGATTGTTGAAGGTAAAATTGAGTCTCACTCAACGACTGATGTGGTTAATTATCTGCGAACTAATGACTTTTTCCCGATTAACATTGCTCCGATTGAGGATCATAGTACGTTAAATAATCTTTTTGTCAAAGTAGGTTTTAATGATATTGTTGATTTTACAAGACAACTGGCAATCATGCTAAATGCAGGATTAACTTTAATTGATTGTTTTGATATTTTAAAAAAACAAACAACTAACTTTGCATTATTAAAGATGATTAAAGATATTGATAAAGATATTCGTGGCGGCCAAACTCTTTCGTCGGCATTATTAAAATACAAAGGTTCATTTTCTAATCTATATATTGCACTTGTTCGTTCCGGAGAGGCATCGGGTAAATTAAGTGAGATCTTACTTAAACTTGCGGACAATTTAGAAAAACAACGTGAATTTAAGGGAAAAATTAAGGGCGCTTTGATTTATCCGGCAATTGTTGTGATTGGAATGGTGGTGGTAATGTTCATTATGGTAACTTTTGTGGTTCCTAAACTTTTAGTTTTATATCAGGATTTTAATGTTGAGTTACCGATGAGTACAAAAATTTTAATGTTCGTATCGGATTTTTGCGTACGTTTCTGGCCGGTGATTGTTGTTTCTGTTTTTGTTGGCGTCAATGCGCTTAAAGCGTATATAAAAACAAAGCAGGGAAAACTTCAATATGACAGGATGCTGTTCAAGCTTCCGGTGCTTGGAAATATTATTAAAATTTCTTCGCTGGTTGATGCAACCAGAACACTATCTATTCTGATTAGCTCTGGTGTTTCAATTCTTGATGGTTTACAGATTATTATGGAAACATCGGATAATATGGTTTATCAGATTGCATTTCAAAATATCTATAAACAAGTAGAGAAAGGGCTGTCTTTGGGCAAAGCCATGGCCAATGAAAAAGTTTTTCCACCGATTTTAATTCAAATGACAACGGTCGGGGAGCAGACTGGACATTTGGATGACACGTTGGGAAGATTATCAAAATATTTTGAAATGGAGTCGGAAATTGCCACCAAAACCATGACCACCCTGATTGAACCTTTGATTTTGGTTTTTCTTGGACTGGGAGTTGGATTTTTGGTGACATCGGTGATTACGCCAATATACAATCTGACAAGTTCTTTCAAGTAAATTACCCTAATTACCTAATTGACCTAATTAACCTAAATAATCACCAATACCCAATTGGAAATTGGGAATTCTTTAGGTCAATTAGAAATTAGAATAATTAGTAATTAATAAATGCCCCTTGACAACCAATAAAAATATCTTTATATTTAATATAAATCGTTGTTATAAACGTTATTATTCAACATATATATATGAAACAATCTAAATTCGGTTTCACATTGGTTGAGTTATTAATCGTTATTGCGCTTCTTGGTGCGCTTGCAGTTGGTCTTTTGGCTGCGCTTGATCCATTTGAGCAGCTCAAAAAAGGCACTGACACTGGCATTCGAAACACCACATCGGAAATTCAAGGTGCGGTGATTCGATATTATGCAATCAAAAATCATATGCCTTGGTGCGCAGATGATGGAACATGTCCAGATGGTGACCCATTATCAAATAAATTAACTGATGAAATAATATCTACGATGATTACAAATTTAACAAGTGCAGGAGAATTAAAATCTAATTTTATGGATTTGGCCGATGCTTATAAAAACAAAATTTACATCACAGGAACAGCAGCCGATGAAAATTTACAAGTCAGAGTTTGTTTCTTGCCACAAGCAAAATCATTTAGAGCAGATCCTAACACAAAATACGACGCTACTGGAATCGCAGTACCAGCTCCAGTGAACTGTATGGGTCATGGAGGTGCAGAAACTCTAACATGCTATTGGTGCATTATGTAAGAAGCTGTTTGAAAACTTTAATAACAGCTTCATAAGTGCCTGTAATTGAAAACTATTTTAGCTTTAATAAATAGTTTTCAAACAGGCTCTAACTTAAGTTGAAAATCCCCCGCCTTCGTGTAAGGCGGGGTTTTTTGTATTGACTAACAACTCATTTGTCTGTAAAATTCAAATATATGGAAACAAGAATCCTCAACTATAAAATCGTGATTGAAAAAGAAAAAGATGATTTTGTTGCCTACTGTCAAGTTCTTGGCTTAAGCGATTATGGAAAAACTATTGACCAGGCGTTAAAAAGAATGAAAGACTTAATCAAATTTCATGTGGAATTGCTGACAGATTCAGGATACGCTGTTCCTGTAGAAAAAGAATCAAGTACTCTTATAACATCTGTCGAAATCCCTGTCTCCTCTTCAATAAAATTCTCTTATGTATGAAATAGTAACTTTAAAACAAAATGTCATCCCCGCGTAGGCGGGGATCCAGTCTATAATTACCTTATAAATAATGTTTATTATGTCTGGATTCCCTCCTCCGAGGGAATGACAAACAAAATATGAATAAAAACTCTTACTGTGTTTATATTCTTTCTTCTCAACGAAACGGAACTCTTTATGTTGGAATAACAAATAACCTTGTAAGAAGAATCTGGGAACATAAAAATCAAAAAACCGATGGATTTACTAAAAAATACGAAGTTCACCATTTAGTTTATTACGAAATTCACGAAAATCCTGAATCTGCTATAACAAGAGAGAAACAACTAAAGAAATGGAATCGTCTTTGGAAAATAAGACTAATTGAAGAAAAGAATCCAGAGTGGAAAGATTTGTATCAAAAGATACTATAAAAAGGTATATTATGTCTGGATTCCCGTCTTCACGGGAATGACGCATAAGTATCAAAGCAAAAAGCAAATAATCAAATCATTAAAGATAGACTTATTTCCTGCTATAATAATCATTATTATGAAAAATAAGCTAATACTTTTATCACTCGCCTTAATTTACTTTATTACTAATCTCCCATTCCTTTCCAGGTGGCTTTATGGAGGGGATAGCGCTGAATTTAACTACGTGGGTGAGTTTTTTGCGATTTCCCACGCTCCAGGCTATCCATTATATTCTGTATTTATCAATATTTATCGATTAATAGCAAACACACTGAATTTACCCATATATTTTGGAGTTGTATCTTTGATTTTTTCTACTTTATCTATCGTAATCTTGTATTTGTTTTTAGAAAAAATCACAAAAAATAAAATCATCAGTTTTTTCTCTGCGCTTTTATTTGGAAATTTATTTATTGTCCGGATGCACACGGTTATTCCTGAGGTTTTCAGTCTAAATAATCTACTTATTATTACCATGTCATTAATACTTTTATTATTTATCCAACAAAAAAAGCAAATCTATAGTTATTTTGCGTTTTTTATCATCGGTTTAATGATTGCACATCAGCATATTGCTTTGCTTTTTTTACCGGCTTGGTATTTTTTGATTAAGAAAGGTCGAAAGTTGTTTTTTTTAAAATTAAAATATAAGATACTTTTCTTATTTATTGGATCAATGTCTTACTTGTATGTTTTTTTTGCCGCTCAAAATCAACCTTTATTTGATTTTGAAAATGCTCCAACTATTGGTGGTTTTATTAATCTCATCACCCGTGCATCTTTTGGCACTTTCAAAGCCTATCAAAATTCAATGCCAAGCCTGATTGGAAGTGCATTATCTTTTATTTCTGCTCTAACTTTGATCGTTAAAGATTTTCGCCCTCTGGGTGTGATTTTTATATTAATTGGCGTAGTTTTTGCATTGAGAAAAAGAAACAATCTATATATTTTTTTACTGATTCAAGCTGCAACTTGTCTTTTCTTTTTTTTCTACGCCGGTTATATGTTAACAACTCTCTTTAGTGCTGCGACTTTTGAAAAATTTCTGACTTTTGTTTATCTATCTTTAATTCCATTTTTTGCGATTGGATTGAAATATTCATATGAACTTGTTAGTAATTTTGTTTCTAAACATTCAAATAAAAAGATTATTCAAATATTTCCAAAACTAATATTTTTTATTATTCTAATCGTATATTTTAACACTATCTATCAATCAAGTCTAAGCACGCTATCACTATTGCCCAAAACAAAGAACTTTAACCTTGTGGCTCAACAAATATTAAAATCTTCTCCTGATAAATCAATTCTTTTGATTAATCATGATCGATTATTATTTCCCATGACCTATGAATATTTAAAAAACGAAAAACAATACTTAAAAAAACGAATTTATATTATTAATCCCTCTGCACTTTCCCGAAGTTTTTATCGGAAAAGACTACAAGCATTGATAAAAAATCTTGATTTAACATATGATGAGCAAGAAAAAACTATAGATAATTTTTTAAATATCATCAAAATAAATCGTGCTAAATATAATTTCTTTACAGATATTGAGATTGGAACTGAACTTTGGGTGCCATATGGAATGTTATGGAAATATATTCCTGACAAAAAAACTCTTCTTAGTCAAACTCCAAAACTGTTAATGGAAAATCAAAACTTTTGGAAACAATTAAAACCATATAAATTAAACGCACAACAGAATAATTTGCTTTATCTTAAGGACTTAAACAATGTCATAAATTCTGCATATGAAAACTTTGCACTTTTTGCCTATGTTTCTGGAAATAAAACATTAGCAAAGCAAATTCTGGCAAATATTATGATTGATTTAAAACCGGAAACTGTCAAACCGCAAACGCTTACATTATTTATGAACGAAAAAGACTGTATTTTGGCAAGGTATTACATGAAAAACACAAAAGAAGAAACCTTTTTTTCAAAAAGCGAAGATTTGAAAACAATAATAAAATATTACGGACTATGTAATATTAAACCTAAGGATCCGGAAAAATTGATGAAGTTATATGATGAGTTGAAGAAGAAAGAGGATGTGCCATTATCATTATGAATTATGAATTATGAATTAAGAATTATGAATAAGGAATTTAAGGATCAATGTTCAACTCTCAATTTTCAATCAAGTTTCAATTTTCCAATATTCAATTAATTGATAATTATTATCAAACAATGTCATTGCGAGTCCCGAGTTTACATCGGGACGTGGCAATCCCGTTACCAATAAGACTAATTTTATTACAATCAAAACTTGTCATTCCGAACCCCCCGCTTAACGGGGTGAGGAATCTAAAACAAGCTATCGTAAGATCCCTCGTCTTCTAAAGACTCCTCGGTATGACAGAAAATATACAATTGCTATTCCTACCAAAGTCATTCCACTCACAGCTACGCCCAGATAGAACGAGTGAGGGATATATTTGAACTCAACTGTATGGTCTCCTTTGGGAAGAACAATGCCGCGAAACATCAGATTTGCCCGAAATATTTTGGTTTCTTTTCCATCAATATACGCATGCCAACCGGGATAGTATGTGTCAGCTAAAACAAAAAATGAGTCTGTGTTTGTTTTTGTTTGAATTTTTAAATTTTCGTTAACGTCAGTAATTACTGCTTTTACTTTTCCGTCAAAAGGAACAGTAGGTTTTAGTAAATCTGTACTAATATCTTCATGAATGAAAACCCATGAATTATCTATTTTTTTTGAATAGCTAATCAAATCTTTTAGAGATTTTGTAAGAATGATTTTCTGATAAAACTGAAATCTTGATAGATTATTTATTACCTCGTATTGATAAACAGGCGCGATCTTTGTTTTCTCAATTTTAATAAGCTTTAGTTCAGGAGTTGGATTATATGGATAGGGTGAAAAAATGTATTTGATCGCGCTTGCCTTTAGCCAATACTGATTAACACTATTTAAACTAATATCTATTTTCTTTATATAAGCGGGTTTTCTTAAATTTTCTTCGTTAATTAAACTATAAATAATATTATGATTTTTAAGATTATACGCGTTCGTTGGCAGATTAAACGATGAAATTCCAGCATATAAATTTTGATTTTGTAAACTTGATATAGTAACCGCAAAACAAAATGTCATCCCCGTAAAGACGGGGATCTAGTCTATAATTACCTTATTTATAATGTATATTGTGTCTGGATTCCCTCCTACGAGGGAATGACAAAAACGGACATTTCGTTTTGCGTCAACTATAATTCGATTAACTCTTGATAAATATTATTTTGTGATTTATCAAGACCATTTTTTAATAAATATTTCCAGATAATCTGATGATAATCAAATAAACTCATTATTCTTCCGATGTTTTTTTCTTTATTTGTGTTAAACAAATGATAAACTGAAGTATTATTAAACGCGTGAAAATTATAAAAAGAAAAATAGTTAGTAGTGAATGTTGTTATTAAAACAACTACTACCAGTAATTTAATATTTCTAACTTTTTGAAATAAGGCAAAAACTTTAAAGTTTATTAAAATAAGAATTAATAAAATTAAATAGGTAATTCTTTCATTCGCACGCAGTATAGAAAAGGGAGGGATATTATAGATGAAATTTATTGGTGAGTTCTTTCCTAAATACAAAATTAATAAAAATAAGAGGCAAATTAAAAGTGGCCTGAAATAATTTTTTGGAATATCTATTATTTTCTTCTTTATTCTATAAAAAATAAATAATACATAGCCAAATAAAGGAAAAAAACCGTAAAAAAAATTTGAATCCCAGGGAGGAATAAAGGAACTTAAATTATATTTGGTAGAAGAAACTAAATTTTGATTATAAAAAATAAACGGGAAAAAAATCGTCAATAATAATTTAAGATCGCTTTTTTGTTGGTAACCCACCACTGTATTACTACGCATTGAATCGAGATAAAACTCAATTGACGGAAGCAGTTGAAAACCAGATATTAAAAGAGCGACTATATATATTAATAGTATATTAAGAATTGATTTATCAAAAATATCTCTTAACTTATTTCTCTTTAAAAATAGATTTATTGTTTGAACTAATAAAACAATAATAAAACCGTAAATAAAATATTGGATATGACCTGATATGAATTGAAGAAAAACCGAAGATAAAAATAAGAGCCAATATTTAGTAGAACTAATCTTTAGTGCTCTAATTGATAGAGCCAGTATTAACGGAACATACACCATACTGGAAATATGAGACAAATGAATGATGTTTGATGTTACAAAAAAAGAATAAGTTAGTGAAATTGAAAAAAGGCAAGATAAAATTTTGTTTAAATTGTATGTTCTTGCTAAAAAATAACTTGATAATAGCAAGATCAAGAAATATACAAATAGTTGCGTATTAATTGCGTATACAAACGGTAAAAACTTTAAAGTTAAAATATTTATCGGATCAAAAAAATTAATTTCTTGTATCGCAAAAATTGGATATCCAGCTCCAGTATTTTTTAACCAAAATAGAAATTTATTCTGATGAAGAGTTTGCTGATATGCAAATTTTATCGGATAATGAAAAAGTAATTCGTCACCACCTCCATATTCAGGTGTAATAATTATTTTTAAGTTTGGATAGAAGAGCGGAAGAAAAAAAATAACATTAATGAAAAATAGAAAGATAAATGGTCTTAATTTTGTTAACACGTAATTAGAATAAATTTTTTATTATTTAATTTTTTTAATAACAATTACAAGTGATAGACCAATTGGAATCTTGGGTAATTTTGCTTCGAGTTTGAATAAAAGATCAATTATCGTTACGGTGATCTTATTAATTAATCCCTTTTTGTATCTAAAATTATCATTAATTTTTTTATGTAATATCTTTTCAAAAAAATAATAAGGAAAATAACCAAATATGTTCCAATATGTGAGCATTGAAATTTTGTATGAGTTGAGATTTGATGTCAAGTTAATAAGTTGTTGTTTGTTATAGCGACGATGATGACCAAGCATTTTATCGCGTTCTCCAAATAGATGTGGGTGAGCTGGAACACTGATAATTAAAACACCACCTATTTTTACAAATGACCAAAGATTTTTTATGGCTTTTTTATCGTCTTTGATATGCTCCAAGACATCGCAACATAGCACATAATCATATTCGGCATCACCTTGAAGTTTCGTGATGTCTCCTTTTTTGAAATTAATTCCTCGCAATGCTTTTTGCTTTTTATAATCATTTATCAAACGTTGGGACAACTCAATGCCGGAAGTTTTATAACCTTGATTATTAAAGTATTTAATCAGTAGAGCGTTTCCCACCCCAATATCAAGAATTTTCCCAGGTATTTTATTTATTTTATGATGAATAAAAGCAGCAAGATTACTGATTCTTACATCGTAATCTTTATTAAGCAATTGCTCTTGTTGTTTTTCTAAAAATGATGGCGTTATCATTGCTATTTGAATTATTCTATTTTAATATACTATACCACTCTGCTTTGATTTCGCAACTCTTTGGTATATACCTACCGTAGCTTTCAAATATGAGTTTAAATTATTTATCTCGTCTAAATAACTCTTCAAAATCAAAGCTTCGTTGGGTATCAGCTTTTGCAATTTGAAAGCGAAGGGGTATATAATAATAATTATGCACTATTGTACGAAAAATAAAAAAGCCTTTACTTTGATGGAGTTAATGATAGTGATTGCGATTTTGGGTGTGCTGACAACGCTGATGACTGGGAATTTTTTGACTTCAATCAAAAGAAGCCGTGATGCCCAAAGGAAAAACGATCTTTCGACAATTCAGCGAGCGCTTGAAATGTATTATGAAGATAATAAAACATATCCCATCGCAACGGGATCTCCTGCGGGAGATGTTAACTTTGGTGGTAAATTCTGTCATCCAGACGAACTTCCAAACTTAGGATGTGATATCAAAACATATATGCAAAAAATGCCTAATGATCCAAATTCAGGAAAAACATATTTTTACTCTTCAACATCTACTAATAATTATGCGATTTATGCCTGTTTGGAAATTTCTCAGACTATTGTAACTGCTTATACAGGCGCTGCAGGTTTTTGTACTCCAACTAGCTGCAAGGATAAGGACGGTGTTGCACAAAGATGTATCTGGGCAGTGTCTGATTCTAATAGCACACCGTAAGGATTGAGGGATTTGGGGGTTGTGGGGGAGTTAGGGGATTAGTGACTTTAATTCTTCGAGTACGGTTGCATCGTTTTTGTCGAATTTTTCTAATATAAATTTGAAAGTTTGAATGGCTTCGTTTGTAAGTTTAAATTTTTTTTGCAACTGTCCCTTTAGAAGGTAAGCATCGCGGTAATCTGGTTTTAATGCAATGGCTTGATTAATCTGAATTAAAGCGTTTTGTTCCAGTTGTTTTTTTTCATTAATATTCTTTTCAACATCCTCCATTAATGAATAATAAATTCCCAAACTGTATGGAATTTTCGGGTCAGTCGGGGATAGGGCTTTTGCTTTTTCCAATGCTTTTATGCCTATTAAAAGTTCATTTTTATCAAGACCAATCTGATAGTATAAATATTGGTTTTTTGCTTTTGTTTTCCAATACAGAACATTGTATGGTGCATCAGACAAGCTTTTTTGGTTGTAATATTCCGATAATTTTCTAATTTTTTCAGCGCTTTTATCTTTTTGTAATGCAAGCGCCATTGCCATATTGGCCAGAGAATAGGAAAGTTTGTCAATGTAGACATGCTCATATTTATTATTTAGTGCTTGCAAATATAAACTTGAGGCAATGTCATAGCGATCTATGCTGGAATAACTCTCTGCTTGGTTATAGAGCAGATCGGCATTGTAGTATCTAACTGTTCCAATAATAAAATTTATACAAATTATAACAATTATAAACAGTAATATTTTTTTTGTTAGAACCAAATTAACTGGGTTCTGATTATTGAATATGAAATTTTTCAAGTGCAGATTAATTATCAATAAAAGTGCTGGTATTGAGTAAAAAAATAAATTAATGGTGGTGGTGGAAAACCCGAAAAAATTTGTAACAAGTATGGTGCTATAGCCTGATATTAATGCGTTATTTAAAATCCTTAAGTTATTATATATTTGCTTATTTTTAACTTCGTTTTTATTTAATTCTTTTATCTTTAAAGAAAGACGCGAAAGATTTGAAAAAGACAAGATAAACACTCCAATAATTAAAATGATGTATGTAACAATGCCAACAACTCCAGTGGTGGCATAATAGTTTAAATATTCATTATGAGCTTTGTTATATAGATAATCCCATTCTGAAGTGAGATTATGAGACTGTGGACGAACAAAATAATAGGCATAGGCGAAAGTCTCGACACCGGATCCAAATAGGGGATAGCGATTACCCAGTTTAATTGCCCCTTCCCAAACAATTTGGCGAATATCAAATGAGTCGGTTACCCCAACATTAAATTTATTTGTTTGGGTTGAAATATTTTTTTTTGAAGAAAAAACTGACGTTATCGTTTTCGAAAAATCAACTCCATTTACGGTAACAAAAATTAATAATCCAATGATAATTAATATGCCAATTCCTAAAGAGCGTTTGATGCGTATGAAGTGTAAAAAAACAAATATTGCAATCCCAATAAATAGAGCCAGAAGAGAAGACCTTGATCTGGTAAATAAAATGCCAGAAAAATTAAGGATTAAATATAAAAACCATACAATCTTTTGACATCGTGACTTAATATTTATTGATCTAATAAAAAAGAATAATCCAAATAAAAAATTAACAGCCAAATATGCCCCCAACCAATTAGGTTGACCAAGCGTTGAAAACATTCTTTGATCCGGATGAAATTGGTTGGTCCAACAACCATTATTAAGCTGTCCAGTGAATAGAAAACAACTTAGATCATAACCGAATTTGCCTGGTAAACCCCAAAATATAACAAGTATAGAGCTGAAAATTGATGTTTTTAGCAGACTCTGAACATTGTTCAGAATGAATAAATATTTTATTGATAAGTATATTGTTATATAGGCAATAATTGAAACCAGCCCTCCATTAAACCTTCCATAGTAGCCGAATATTGAAGTATGTCGATCAATTGAAAAAATAGTTGAGAGGATTTGTGAAAGGAGAAATATTAAAATTAAAATATCAAAAAACGATAATTTTGGTTTTAATTTATCGGCCGTCAGCTTAAATATAAGTAAACCAAATAAAATGATGGAGCATATATAAATAAATATTATTTTGTTAAACTCAAACAACTCTGAAGTCTGGGAAAAAACAATTAGCGGAGTAAAAAATAATAATGCGTTAACTATTATCGTTGACAGTTTTTTCATAAAAAGATTACAATATACAATATCAGTACTTAGTTATTATACAATATGCAATTATTTCAAAAAATATTTCATAGTTCTTTTTCAATAATCCCTAAGATTAGATTATATTTAGATCTTGGAACAACCAACACACGGATTGCAATCGAAAATAAAGGTCTCTTATTAAACGAACCAACCTGTATTGGTTTGAATAAGCAAACTAATCAATATATATTTTACGGTAAGGAAGCAAAGACAATTATCGGAAAAACGCCTGATTTTATTAAGATTATTAAACCTTTAAGCAGTGGCGTGATTGTTGATTTCGACGGAACAGTGGCTCTGCTTAAATATTTTATAGGTAAAGCGGTTCAGCCATATCTTGTTAATTATCGGGTTATTAAACCAACAATTTCTGTTATCGCAACCGTGCCTATTTGCGCAACTGAAATTGAAAAAAAAGCCGTAATTGAGTGTCTACAAAAAGCCGGCTGCAGCGAAATTATTATTATTAATAAGACACTTGCAACCGCAACCGGATCTGGCGCAAATATCAACTCTCACACTCCTTGTTTGACGGTTGATCTTGGCGGAGGATTGATTGAGATCGGTATTGTAAGTGGTGGAGGCGTAATTGCATATAGAGTAATAAAAAATGCTGGTGAAGTGATGAATAAGTTGGTAATGAATTATGCATATCTTAAAAACGGAATAATTTTAGGAGAATCAACTTGTGATGAGTTAAAAATTAATTTACTAAGATTCAATCAAGAAAATACCACCTTGGCTGTTCGAGGAAAATCATTAGAAAACGGTCTTCCAAAGTCGATAAAAATGTCAACCAACGATATCAATGAGGCATTACTTACGAGCTTTAATCAAATTACCGATATGATTAAAGAAATTGTTGAGTTTGTCCAACCGGAAATTGTGGAAGAAATATATAAAAATGGAATATATTTGTCAGGAAATCTTGCAAAAGTTCCAAATATAAACGACTTTTTTCAAAAAGAATTAGACATTAATACAAATTTGGTGGAAACATATGGTGACACAACGATCACAGGATTATCTAAGCTAGGACAAAATAAGGAAATGCTTTTTCAGTTGAATGAGAGTTTTTGATAACTTATTTATTTATTACTAACTTGCGGTTGACTTTTGAGTTTCAATAACATAAAATCTTAAAGCTTGTTTGTTTCGACGTAACGTCGGAATTATTACAAGATCTTATGAAGCTGTTTAATATAGTTATTAAACAGCTTCTTTACTGCTCTTTAACAAGAATTTTAGGCTAGTAATCGGGTTAGGAAGTAAACTTTTATTAAGAGTTTGATCCTGGCTCAGGATGAACGCTAGCGGCGTGCCTGAGATATGCAAGTC